>OBVB01000081.1_pt1 | contig 136947 bp, 140 predicted proteins | sample 1475891 | NCBI WGS metagenome assembly OBVB01 (sample SAMEA2579943, study PRJEB22360) | human gut metagenome | biome: human gut; feature: human-associated habitat; material: faeces | place: Denmark | collected 2008/2010 | reverse complement strand
ATCCATGTGTTTAGGCTAGTAAATAATATGTGTCCAGGAAAATGGGTACATATCAGTCCATGGTGTGGCGTTATGATCCTATTATTTTAACTCACAACTATACAATTGATTTTCATTTTGAAAGCTTTTATAAAATGGCCAAGTCTCTAGAAGGCTACACAGATACTGTAGTTGTCAGTTTCATAGATATATTTGATAAGGTAGCTCAGAACTTTCCTGAAGGTTATAGACCGAGTTTAGATATTCAAACGAAGATCATTAAAGAATTAGTATCTATAGCGCATTCTCATCATATGATACTTAAAACCTGTGGAGAAGGGGACATTTTCAAAGAATTAGGTGTTAATACAGAGGGCTGTCTTACGCTAGACTGTTATGAACGTGCTTGGAATGTAAAATTAAAAGCACCGAAACGTACACCAGCTAGACCAGAGTGTAATTGTTATTTACATGGTGATATAGGAGTTTATGATAGCTGTAGTCACTTCTGTCGCTATTGTTATGCCAATACAAATCAGGCTGCAGTTCATCAAAATCGCTTATTACATGATCCGAACTCTAGCTTGCTTATTGGTACACTTTCAAAAACAGCAATTATTAAGGAGAGTACGGAAAAAAGCTGGATTGTAGATACAAATTACACACAAGATTCTTTATTTTAAGGAGAATTATGACCTGCTTTTATGCCTATAGCGTTGACGTATCGTGTAAAATATAGACAAAAGGGGTTGGGTCACCTCAAGAATATAAGAGAGTTAAACTACTTTTAATTGTTTATGTATTATTACAAGGAGGTGGAGTATGATCACCTATAAGACTGACAGTAAAGAATCATTACAATCATCTGAATCGTCTATGCCAGTACTAGCTATGTGTTATGATTTTGATAAGACCTTAACACCTGATGATATGCAGGCACAAGGCTTTATTCAATCTGTTGGCTATGATGAAGAGCAAATCAAACAGTTCTGGCAAGAATCTAATCAACTGGCTAAGAAAAATGATATGGATAATAACTTGGCTTATATGTACAAGATGATTCAAGAAGCAGTGGGCCATTTTTATGTAACTCGAGAAAAGCTTATGGAATATGGCAATCAAGTAGAACTATATGAAGGTGTTCGCACTTGGTTTGAACGTATTCGTGAATATGGTTTAGAACACGGTGTACGCATTGAACATTACATCATATCTTCTGGCTTAAAAGAGATGATTGAAGGCACTGAAATGGCAAAAAATGGAGCTTTCAAAAAAATCTATGCCAGCGCATTTATGTTTGATGATAAAGGCGTAGCCGTCTGGCCTGCACAAGCTATCAATTACACGAATAAAACACAGTTCCTATTCCGTATACAAAAGGGCGTGTTAGATATAAATGATCCCAGTGTAAACGATTACATCCGTCCTGAAGAACAACGTGTACCGTTCCGCAACATGATTTATATAGGTGATAGTGATACAGATATCCCTTGCATGAGCCTTGTCAATGTCAATGGAGGGCATTCAATCGGTGTATATGATCCAGATAGCAAGAATAAAGATAAAGTATATAAAATGATGCAACATCATCGCATTCGTTATTACGCACCAGCAGATTATACAGATGGGTCCGATTTAGACACTGTAGTTAAACAAATCATTCAAAAAACAGCAGCTTATGAGGCGCTAGAACAACAATATGTACGTAATAAGCATGAAGCAGAATCATATAGTTAGGAGTTTCTATAATGAATACACAGGATATATCAAAAGAATGGATAGACACATTTAATCATCTCGGCAGTGAAGGGAAATTAAAAGCACCTGTTGATTATCATGCCATATTCGAAGCTGATGAACTATTTGGTAAAAAACTATATACATTGCCGATGGGATATATAACTTTACCAACAGGTCGTATTGTTGCGTGTGATCCATTAACACATTTAGCTGCTGTTGATAATAAGACATATATACGTACTGTAGATCCGGGAACATATCCAATAGAAACTAAAGTAGCTGAATTAGATACAGATTATTATCGTTATGTATTAACAAGAGTTTTGTTTAAGAATACAAAGCCTGTACAATATGAATTAGCCTTTAAAGGTCATGAGGATTTAAGCGAGTTAGAAGATGATGAAAGTTATATTGGTTTTCCTGTAGATGCAGGATTGGCCACCATTGTTGATGAAGCAACTGTAACTGCGTATAGAGAATTTGACCGTCATTGGTATGAACAACATCCTAATGGCAATATTTATGATGATTACTTTGACGAGCTATTTAAATTAAATGCTATCGCTTATCCAAAATTTCAACGTCCAGGTGGCGATTGGATTAACTTTAAAATACCAAACACCGATTTGTATGTACCGATGATACAATCTGGCTTTGGTGATGGTTTATATCCTGTATATTGGGCTTTTGATGAAGCCGGAGATATATGCCAAATTATTATTGAATTCATAAGCTGTAGCTCTAATGAGTAGTAATAAAAATAGTATATAGATCTATGAATACAAAAATAAGGCGCTTAGCAATGCTAGGCGCCTTTAGTATATTAATATATATTTGATTATTAGATGCCAAAAATCCAGTTGATAATAACACGTAAACAACTGAGACCTACAACGATTTCTGCAAGAAAACGCAAGGAATGTTCCATACCATTTCCTAGATTTTTTAAACTGCCAATTTTAGCTTTACTTACGATATCACACCAGCACATATAGTAATCCTCCCTTGAGAGTTAATATGAGAAATATACATAGTTTATATGACTATTTTACAACTATATTCGATAAATTTCAATATAGAAAATAAAAATTATGATAAAATAATAATAATTATTATTGTGTTATATGAAAGAGGGTATATTTTATGAGGAGAATTTTTATTGCTTTAGCAATACTTCTTGCACTAGGTAATACGGCTGAAGCTAAAAACTATATTACGTTAGAATCGCCATCAGGAAATACAATTGTTGATGAAACAGGTAAGTGGATTTTAGGTCCTTATAAAGATTTACATGTAAATTACATTATTGACTTTGGAGAGAACTATGCATATGCTTCGTTTTATGATAATGGTCAAAAACGCTATATAAATTTAAATACGATGGTTTATTTACCGGCAGGATATGATTACGAGTTTTCTTATGAGTATGCAAAGGCTTTGACAAAGGGTGGATTTAAGTTAGTAAAGTCTGATGGTACATATGCTATAAATGATGTTGTTAGTGCTTATAATTATTGTTCGGATAATTTAATATACGGTAAAAAGGGTGAGTTTTGGTATCTTTATAATATAAGTACAGGTTCATTAGTTATAGATAATCCTATTACAAGTACATGGGAAAATGTAAATAAATATTATAATGGATCTGGAGCGGTTGTACTATTAAAAATAGATACAGCAGACGGATATGTCAAATATGTAACTAATGATGGTATAGAAATAGATGAGGATACTGCGATTCATACTATAAATAAATATAATTATGAACTCATGGATGGTGCTGGTACTGGAGATGGAGAAGGAAATGGTTATAATGGAATTAGATATAGTCGACAACCGGCTACTCAATTCATACCATTTTCCATTGTTGATAAAAAAGGGAAAACTTTATATGGTATTAGATTATCGAATGATAATGTATTAATTGCTCCTAAATACAATTATATAGAACCTTTAGGAGATGATTTTAAGTATTTTATTGCAGCGGATAAACATAATAAATATGGTATTATAAATGTTGTAGACTAAGTAGTCATACCATTTAAATATGATTCCTGTAAAAGATTAAGTGATCGTAGCTTTGTGTTAAAAACAGCTGAAAAATCTTATATTTTTAATGCAGAAAGTGGAATATTAGTTGATAAGGCTTATGATACGATTGACACATCAAAACCAATTTATATGATTGATAAATTTACTGTAGCCACATTAGAAAATAAAAAATATATAATTGATTCTAATGATGGTCATATAATATTAACATTGCCAGAAACAATTGATGATATCACGGCTTATTATGATAATTTATATGTAGTTAAATCTGGTAATACATATGGTCTTATGAATATGTATGGTAAAATTTTAGTTAGTCCTGAGTTTAATAAAGTTACTATTGATGAGCCTAAATTTAATAACTATATGAAATACTTATCGGAACATGATGATTAATTTATTGTAAAAAAATAAACTAGCTTATAGAAATATAGGCTAGTTTTTCTTTTTTTGTAATTACTTCCGATAACGATAATATAACTGTAAGAAGCCTAAAGGGAAAAATACTACAAAATTTTATGAGCCCATATATACTATTAAGATTAGAGCCACAGTCCCCCATGCCCCTGCTAAGTCGTCCCTACGCTCACGCTTGGCACTCCGCAGGTTCATTCAGTGTTACTCTCAGTACCTAGCATAGTATCACTTTGCACGACCACATTCATACCTTTGTTTACCCTAAGTACGTTGGTGGGGCGGTTAAGTTCGTGTATACGAGCACTTACAATTTAGAACATCACGACGTGCAATTTGTACACCACAGACGTACATTAGCATTCTTTAGTACTCTTACAGTAGACATAAGTGTACAAATCGCTAAGCAACACTTGTTGACTACCTATGGTTCACTCCGTTAGTTCGACCTATGGTCTCACTGTCGTTCACAATAGTACCACCACAGAACACTCACGGACTACCTCACGTTCGTTCTACGAACTCACTAGCTACTACCACAGCAGTGTTCGTTCTACGAACTCACTCACCACTGGAAGCCACAGTACTCTTGTCGAGTACGTCCTGCATTATCATAAGTCAGCTGTTCGGTATCGACAATAACGACAACAAAGTCATTCCCATGTATAACCACAGAACACCAATGATTACTTTAGCACACTAAAGTATATCCAATTGTTATCCACAGGAATGACTTGGGTGTGCACAAGCACCTCTATTAATTGAGGGCTTCTTAACGAGCCCTAGCGAGGAGCTTGCACACACCACCGAATGTACGACAACTGTTCGCCCAGTAGTAATCGGTAGTGAGCTCTCCAGTGTACACAGTAGTGTTCCGTGTAGGACAGCGACAAGCCACCACTGGCGACAACTAGAAAAGCCAAATGGTGCACAACGTAGTTCTTATGAGGGTACTAACAGCAATGCTCAAGCATAGCTCCAGTGTACACGTTGCACACAGTTGGTAATGCTGTAGAGCAGTAATAAAGAATACATAAAGTAAAGTAAGCATGGTATACTAAAGATAAATGTACAATTAATTTGTCGTACTGAAATAGATCATCAACGATAACTCACAACTCTATTTATTAACAACACAAAAGGAGTAAACAAATGTTCATAGTATGTATGCTTATAATTGCTTTATGGTGTCTCTATCAGATACTAACAAAAGGGAACCATAAAGGACTAGCCATAATCTTAATAATATTAGTACTAATAATTCAAATATTCAATTTGTCGAACTATGGACAAGGCGACGATGGAAACTATAACGACAATCAGATAACAAACGGACGCATAAAGTAAATAAAAGATAGTCCTTAGAATTCGTGTTGAACTCTAAGGACTATCTTTTTGTGTGCTCTTATCGTGGTGGCTCTTGCGCCTTTTCTTCAATGGCTACAACCTCCTTAAGCTTTTTAGCCCCATCAGTTTGAGCATTAACAGCGTTATTCAATTCAGATTGAACATAAGAAATATAATCAATCATAAAGTTACGCAACTCATCGGAACTCTTAGCACCCATCTTTTTAACTGCATCGTTGAAAGCCTCAGCAAGTGCAGAGGGTAAACGGAAAGAAATAGTTTTGTCTATCGGTTGTTGCGAATATTGAAAATAATTAGTATTGAATTCATTTGATACCTTTGGAAATTGTTTCATATTTATCACTCCTTTATATACAATATTATAGCATTAAGCCTATACAAATGTAAATACAATATAAACAAACATTTAAGAAAAAATATATAAAAATAAACGAACTTAAACAATTAAATCATACTTTTGTATAGACAAATAGATATACATTTGATATAATATAGACAAGAGGTAAGGGTGATACACCTAAACCCTAAAATTTTTAATTACAATGTATAGACAAATGACTATACAAAAAGGAGGTCATCATGAATACAATTACAATTCAAAAAGAACTAGACTTTTACGATTTATTAGAAGAGTGCTGGAGCGGTGCTATTAGCACACTTGAGACAATCGAAAATAATAACAAAGAAGAGGAGTTTATGGACTTGCTCAGTGAAATGTACTTGAACACACTAACAGAAATAAACGATTTTCTTTGGTTCGATGATACATACATTTATGACTGCTTAGGAATTGATACAGAGGACGACGAGGAGGAAGCATAAAATGAAATATACAGAATTAAAAGAAATTATTATGAATTGGAATGAAGAACAAAAAGAAGTAATACATTTTTTACTAGCAGAGGGAAAGGTATTAAATGAAATAATTGAAACAATAGACTACCTAAATTTTAGAACATATGAGAACTTAGAGGACTATATTTTATCTAGCATTGAGGAGACACAAGACAAAATACCTGTCTGGGTATGTATTGATGTAGTAGGCACCTATTATTATAGTTTACGGTTCAATGATAATCTATTCTTTATGTCGGACTTGCCAAACTGGGCAAAAGGAGGAAACCTATACGGAACAGAAGAGGAAAAACAAAAATATAAAGATGGCATAAAATACCTATGCGAGTATTCAAAAGTATTAGAGGTGTACAGATGATACTTTATTCTAATTTTTTAATCTTAATGTATAGACAAATGTATAGCCCTCTTATGAGGGCTAAAGGAGGCACACAATGATAACAGCAGAAATAAAAGACAACACGAAACGTATTAAAGTACACGCAAACAGTATGAAAGGCTTCATGTATGAAATAGTGGAGACTTTAAACACCTTAAAGCGTTTTAAAGATTTACCTTTTGAAATTATATGGGGTGATGACTGTACACTATGCATTTATCGAGATGATGACTTAATTTTCTGGACAGGAACGACACCCGATACATGGGAAGCCTCACACCTTATAGACAGTCTAAACAATATCGATCCTGAAGATAGAAATTTTAAAGTAACTTTATTAGAAACCGAGGAGTAAACAAAATGAATGAATATATCACAATTGGACACATCGAAAAACAAATAAAAAAAACTCACCCAAAAATTGCCGATGTATTACTAATGCGGATAGTATTACATCTACACAATGGAGACATAGAACCATTAAGCCTGCTTGAAGCTACAAACATACAAGCAGAGCGGAACGGCTGGGCACCAATTCCAACATGGCTATATAACGAAGTCGGAAACGAATTAATCTTAAGCCAATACCTAAAAGCAGGCGGAGCGAACCCATACGGCTCAGAAGATTTTATACACTTATACGCTGATGAGTATGGCGATTGGTACGCAGACATAAGCGAAATTGTAGAAGAGGTATACAGATTTTGAAAAAGAGAGAGCTTGAAGCACTAATAAGAGACTTTAAAATCTCATCATTAAAACTTGCAAGAACTATGGAACGGCTAAGGGACGCCAAGCAAGCCATAGAAAAGCGAGCACAAGAGAACGATGGGGAAATATCAAAAGATGACGCAGTAAGACATGAGATACTAGCAAGACTGTTTGAACAGTCTTATGAAGAGATTGCGGACGCTATGAACAAATTCCCATAAGACACTAACTAAATACACCTATTGAAACCTTGATTTGTCGATAGGTGTATTTTTTATACCCTTTTTGCACCGCTCAGGGCGGTCAAGACGTAGGCAGGCGGTAAGCCAAAGGTAAAAACCGAGGAGGTCAAGACGTATGAACACGAACACAATAGAGCAACAAATAGAGCTAGAAAAGTATTACACAAATCTAGCTCAAGAGGCTTTCAAAAAGCGACTAGAGCAAGCAAGAAACAAAGGGCGAATTACTAGCCAACCTTTAGGCAGTGGCTTGAAAAAGCTCTTTGTCGAAGCCTTAGCTACAAACATTGGGGCATGGATAGATGAGAACACCAAGCCTAAGCGAGGTGTGGGCAAGAAGTATAGGGAGCTACTCAAGGCAATGCTTGAAGCGTTCGGTAAGGACGCTCTAGTGCTCAATATTTGTGCTACAGTGCTTGAAAAAGCTATCAATGAGACCCTAGCGACAGACCATAAAGCCAGTGTATCAAGTTGTGGCTACCAAGTAGGCAACAGCTTGTATTATAACGCAAAGACTGAAGCCTATCTCAAGCAAGATGGTACAGGAACCCAAGTCAATCGAATACAAGAGGGGTTAGACAAAAGAACCCTGATGTATCAAAAGACCTCACACATAAAAGGAGTGATGAAAAAGAATAATTTTGAATGGGTTAAATGGGAAAAAGGAGTGATAGTGAACCTAGGGCTAGACATATTATATATCCTAATTAAATCTACAGACCTAATTACAACTAGCCAAGCAAACGATAGAACACTATACCTAGAGCCATCTCAAGCTCTATTAGATACATATAGATATAATACGGAGTTCATTAGCAAGTTTATTGTTGATAGAACACCAACGATCGTGAAGCCTAAGCCATGGACTGACATGAGCCAAGGCGGATATTATGGGGCAATGAAAAAGAGGCTCCATTTCATGCGAATTAGTCATATTGTCGGTAAGACAAAGGTAGTTAAAAGTTACATCAAAAAGATACAAGACGTTGACTTGAGCAAGATATATAGTGCAGTCAACGCAATTCAAGAGACACCTTATCGTATCAATAAAGATATGTATGAGGTAATAAATGTAATCTTTGAGCAAGGCGGAGGGATAGCTGGTATAGCAGGCTTTGAGCCTCACGCACCTGAGCCAGTAAGAAACACTTTTGAGACCAAGCAAGACTTTGGTAAGAGGTTCCATGAGTGGCTAGAGATAGAGATAGCACGTCGTAGTAAAGCTCTAAGAGCTATGAGACTGTTTAGATATGCTAAGGAGTTTAAGGAGTACGACAAAATCTACTTCCCTTGCAATATCGACTTTAGAGGACGTATCTATCCAATACCACTCTTTAACCACCAAGGGGACGACTTTATGAAATCATTAATTGAATATGCAGAGCCTGTAACGCTCAAGGACAGCCAAGACATAGAGCTCTTTTACTGGCAAGGAGCAAACCTATGGGGCAACGACAAAGTATCTCATAGAGAGCAAGTGGAATGGGTGAAAGCTCACCACTCTAATATTGTCGACAGTGCAAAGGCACCTTTGGACTACCTATGGTGGACAGACGCAGATGAGCCTTTACAATTCCTAGCGTGGGCTATGGAGTACGTCAAGTCTCTTGAGTACTACCAAGAGCACAAGACTTATGAGGGCTATAGTTGCCCTTTAGTCATCGCATATGATGGTACCTGCTCAGGGCTACAGCATTACTCAGCAATGCTAAGAGATGAAGTGGGCGGAAGTGCAGTGAACCTAATAGACCATGAAAGACCAGCCGACATATATCAACAAGTAGCCGACAAAGTACTTAAGATTGTCGAAAGGGACGCAATAAGCGGTACTCTTGATGAAGTCGAAAAGGAAGCAGTAGGAGGCGGACAAAGGGTACACTTTGGTACACGCTCAATGGCTCAAGCATGGTTAGCTCATGGAGTTAATCGTAAAGTAGTCAAACGGAACGTCATGACACTTGCCTATGGTAGCGGACAATATGGGTTCCAAGAGCAGATTTATGAAGATACGACAAAAGGCAACCCTCACTTTAAACGCTTTGAGAAGCCTTGTGCAAAATACATGGCAAAACTGGTATGGCAAGAGGTGCAGACGACAGTAGTCAGTGCTACAGAGGGCATGAAGTATCTCAAAGAACTAGCTAAAGTACTCACAAAGCATGGACTACCAGTGAATTGGTGGACACCTTTAGGATTGCCAGTACAGCAACAGTATCTGAAGCTAGTACAAAAGAGCTTCCGTACACGCTTCGGAGATATGGTGCGGTGGCATGGATACTATCAAGATGTAGCTGACGATGAAGCACTAGACGCTAATGGACAAAAGAATGGGATAGCACCTAACTTTATCCATAGCCTAGACAGTACACACTTGATGATGGTAGTCAATGAAGCTGGCTTAAAGAACTATACGACAATTCATGACAGCTTTGGTACATCACTAGGAGAAGCTAGACACCTACAAAAAGTAATTCGTGAGCAACTCTATAAGTTATATACAGAACACTCACCACTTGAAGAATTTAGACAATATGTACAAGAGATGACTGGAGAGGACTTATCAGATATTGTCGAACCGCCTAAAGGCAATTTAAACCTAAGAAACATACTAAAAAGCACATTTATTTTTCACTAAGAATTAATGTACCCACGAGATAGAGGAAAGCAAAAGTCCTCTTTTTCGTGGCAACAGAGTTAATGAAAGGAGACCACTATGAAAGAAAAGATTGACATGAGAACACTACAGGTAGTCAGCATTGAACTAGATACAGAAAATAGAACTGACATGAGCATACTAAAAAGGCTAGACAAAGAAACAGGTATAGGAAAATTGATTGGTGAACGATTAGAACAAGGAGTGAAAGTACCATGCTAACAAGAATTGAAGAACTAGAGATCCGAGTAGGTGAACTTGTAAAGGAAAACCATGAGTTACGAGAAGCTGGCGAAAGATTAGCTAAAGAAAACATAGATAAACACTTTGCAATGAAGAAACACGCAGAGTGTAATTATAAGCTAATGAAAGAAATTAAAGCATTACAAAAAGAGGTTAAGGAACTAAAAGAAAATAAATTAGAAAAGAATAAATGGTATAGAGCCTCAGATTTTTATGTCGATGAGCTAAGAGAAAAACTAGGTACAGGAGTTTTAGTAGAGGTAGTAAAACACTCAAACGAAGATAAAGATGAAATGCGACCTGAGTTAAGGGAAACTAAATTTGAAAGAGTGCAATACATCGCTAAAGATGGGTTTGGAAAAACAGCACTATCGACAGGAAGCGTATTCTACAGAAATTGGTTTAGAGTGATTTAGGAGGACTAATGACTAAAAACTTTAGAGCACAACAAGTCTACTACAGACGACTACAATTACTATTCTTAATTCAAACATACTTAACTGGAAACTGGAGATAACATCATGACAACAAATAGCAAACACTACGAAGAACTAAACATTCAACCATGGGAAATCATGGAGCGAAACTTTACCTATGAGGAATTTGTCGCATACCTCAAAGGGAATATCATTAAGTATACCTTGCGAGACAAAGGGCAAGCCTTAACGGACGCAGAGAAAATCAAGCACTACGCTGAGAAACTAATTGAAGTTATCGAAAAGAAAGAGACAGATGAATTCCTTAAAGAGGACGCTGAGCGTATCTATGGGAAAGCAGAGCCTGTAAATGAGCATAAGTTTAAAGTAGGCGATCGTGTAAGAGTATTAATTAGTAATAAAACAGGAACAATTATTAGAACCCCTGTAGAAGAATTATGGTTAGAATGTAGTAAAGCCTACATTATCGAACTAGATAACAAAGATAGTGGCTGGGAAGCAACTAAAGAAAGACACTTAGTCGACAGTGAGAATGCATGGTATGTCAATGAAGCTGACATGGAATTACTAAAAGAAGAAGAACCAAAGAAAACCTTAACACCTAACAAGTGGTATGACGCTGAGACTTTTACTGTAGAAGAACTAAAGGAACTACTACCAGTAGGGACTAAGGTATTTGTAATAAAAGAGTATACAACCAACAATAACGACTACAATGAAGAAGAACTAGGTAAAGAAACATGGCTAAGCACTACAGTAAAAAGAGTTGACAAGAAACATATGACAGAATTAACACGAGTAGCTATACCAAATGATATTTTCTTTAGACGTTATTTTAGAATTGTAGAGGAGGAATAAGATGGAACCAATCATCAGCCCATGGATAATCTATGCAATGTCAATATCTACTTGCTTTAAAATTCTATTCGCAGTAATTACGTTTGTATTCGGCTTTGCAACAGCCTGTGCTATGGCAGAAGAAGCGTATGAGGACGCAATCAAGTGCCTTATATTGACAGTAGCAAGCACAATCATTGCAATCGTAATACCAACAAAAGAGACTATTATATCTATGATAGTAGCCTCATATATTACACCTGACAACTTAAATATGGCTAATGAATTAGTCAAAAGTAATCTAAATGACTACATCAATATAATTACTAATGGTATTAATCAAGTAAAATAAAGGAGAACTAATGGCACGACCAAAGAAAACACAAGAAACAGAAGCAATCACAATGAATGGTGAGCAAGTGCTCATCGAACTAACACGGGAGGGAGCAGTAATTCCTGAAGCAAAGACAGAGGGAGCTGGCTGTATGGACATTACAATTCCAATGACAGTATCAGTACCCCCAGTAACAGTACAAACGAAAGCTACAGAAATTCCTTTAGGCTTTAAAGTAGTAATTCCTAAAGGACACACAATGCGTATCCAGTTGCGTTCCAGTGTAGGGCGAGACTATCCAATCAGCTTAGCAAACATTGAGGGTATTGTTGACGAGGACTTCCGAGGCGAAGTAATGCTCTTTGTACGCAACTACAGTAAACACATTGTAATGCTAGAGCAAGGCATGAGAATTGCTCAATGCTGGCTTGAGAAAACAGTACCAATGACTTTTGTCGCTGGTGAAGTAGTCGAGGACACTGAACGAGGAACTGAAAGCGGTAGTACAGGAAAATAATAAATGTATTCTAAGGGCACTATTAATGAGTGCTCTTTTTTTTGTCAAAAGGAGAACATATAGATGGCAAAACAAAAACTAGGTAAAGACTTTATGTTAAGCGGTACAGCTTGCTGGGCTCACACTGACAGCCCTGAGACCTACGAGGGGAATGAGATTGGTTATTCCATCATGGTAAAACTTGAAAGCGATGAGAAAACAGAGGCTTTCAAGAACGCACTTGAAGAACTCTTTAATGAAGCAGAAGCTCAATTAGACAAGAAAGTAAATCGCAAAGTACCAATCAACTTAGCAGTCAAAGAGGACAAAGAGTATGGCGAGTGCTTTAAAGCTAAGACAAAACATGAGTTTAAAGACAAAGTTACAGGAGAGATTGTCAAACGTACGTTACGAGTGTTCGACAAATATGGTGAGCCACTACCTAAGGGCACAAAGATTGGTAATGGTTCCAAAGTCAAAGTAAAAGTAACAGCAGATCCATACATCATGAGCTCTAAGAACTATGGCATTACCTTGCGTCTCAATGCGGTGCTTGTAGAAGAACTCAAAGAATACACAGGTGGTGGCTCTACAGCAGAAAGTTTCGGCTTTGAAGTGGCTCAAAAGCCTGACAATGACTTTGATGACGAAGCAGTAGAGTGGTAATGAATGGCTAAGGGCTGGACTTTTAGTCGCTTAGGAGGCTTTAAAAAGCGTACCGACAAGAGTACTAGAAGTGGCTTTGAGAGCAAGGTAAAAGCTAACCTTGAGAAAGCTAAGGTACCCTTTGAATATGAAACAATGAGGGTACCATACACGACCACTCACTACTATAAGCCTGACTTTATATTGTCGAATGGAATTATTGTCGAAGCCAAGGGGCTATTCCTACCTGAGGACAGAAGTAAGCACTTAGCAATCAAGAAGCAACACCCTGAGCTAGACATTCGGTTCCTATTCATGAGAGACAATTACATCAGCAATAAGACAAAAGCTAATAAGTACAGTGATTGGTGCAAAAAGAATGACTTTAAGTATCATATCGGTACAGCAATACCTAAGAAATGGATAGAAGAGAAAGGAGGTAAAACGAATTAAAGCATACGGAAAACTTAAAGAACGTAAAGAAACAAAATACATTAAAGTAACGCAGTACGCATTACACGACAAAGACCCTCAAGTAATCTTGAGAAACAGTCAAAAAGCAGGCTACCTGTTCTTCCCTCACCACTACTTAATCACAGCAGATGGAACAGTCAATAAGTTCCGACCTGAAGAAGCAGTAGCATTCGGTGAAATGGACAATTATGACACTACTATTAGTGTTCTATCTGACATCACTGAAGAAGCTCAAGCCAGCTTAGAAGTCGTGCTCAATGCATTGCGAGAGCAATACAAAGGAGTTGAGGTCATTGAGTGATACACGAGACGAGCTAAAAGAATACGAGTGCATGATGGACAGAAAGCACAAAGCCATCACAGTATATGCTAAGCAAGTTAAGTACTTTGAAGTCGAACTTGAGAATGTCTCAGAGAATGAAGCTATAGAGCAAGCAAAAGCTCAGATTAATTGTCGAGACATAGAGGCAGACGATGAAGAAGTACTGATTGACGACATGGATATTCATGAATAGCACATCAGAAATTCTCAATGCTCATCTTCCGTGCCCTGATTGTGGCTCATCTGACGCACTCACAGAGTACACTGACGGACACACTTATTGCTTCTCTTGTGAGACACATCATAATCACAATGAAGAGAAGCCTAAGACAACTGACAGATCATTCATAAATGATATGACATTAAAGCCTTTGAAAGCTAGAGGTATCACTGAGAGCACCTGTAGGAAGTATCAGTACTACTATACGAACTACAAAGGAAAGCCTTGCCAAGTCGCTAATTACTTTGATGAGTACGGAACTCTTGTCGGACAAAAGCTACGCTTTAAAGATAAGTCATTCGCTATAAAAGGAAAACTCAGTACTACATTCTTTGGACAGCAACTATACAACAATGGAGTGCGACTGATCATCACTGAGGGCGAGATTGATTGTCTAACAGTTAGCCAACTACTGGGAAATCAAGAGCCAGTGGTAAGTATTCCATGCGGTGTACAGAGTGCACGCAGGGTATTTGAAGCTAATCTAAAGTGGCTTGAGGGCTTCGATGAGGTAGTCGTAGTATTCGACAATGATGAGGCAGGACGCAAAGGAGCTCAAGATATAGAGGGCATTTTGTCTCCTGACAAGCTCCGTATAGCTACGCTCAAGCAGTACAAAGACCCTAATGAGTATTACTTAGCAGACAAAGGTAATGAGCTTTTAGAAGCTCTTGAGAACGCTAAAAAGGTAACACCTGAGAATATCATCAATGCTGATACATTACTTGATGACCTACTAGAGGAGCCTGAAGAAGTAACTGGTTATTCCCTACCATGGGCTGTAAAGGCAGACAAAATGATACGAGGAGTACGCAAAGGTGAAATCACAATGCTAACCGCTGGTACTGGCATAGGTAAGTCCACGATGATCCGAGAGCTAGGCTACCACTTAGTCATGAAGCATGGCTTAAAGATAGGCTCTATGATGTTAGAGGAGAACGTCAAGAGGACAGCTAAGGGCTACATCGGTTTATACCTAAACAAGCCAGTACACCTTAGTCGTAAAGGAATATCTAATGAGAAGTTTACAGAAGCCTTTACGAATACTTTAGGCACAGGCAATTTCATAATGTATAACCACTTTGGTAGTTTAGACAATAACTCAATACTAAAGGGAATACGCTACATGGCTGTAACTGAGAAGTGTGATTTTATTCTCATAGACCATATTAGTATAGCCGTAAGTGGCATTGAGAGTAACAATGAGCGAAAGCTGATTGATATTCTTATGACACGATTAAGACAGCTTTGTGAGGAGCTAGGAGTAGGACTTATCTGTATTTGTCATCTTAAACGAGGAGATGGCAAGAAGAGTGCTGAAGAGGGCGGTAGCATTTCTCTTGAGGACTTGCGAGGTAGCCAAGCAATAGCTCAGTTGTCGGACACAATTATAGCACTAGAACGTAACCAACAAGCCGAGAGCGACGTTAAGAAAAACCTAGTGCAAATTCGAGTATTAAAATGTCGACAAACAGGGGATACAGGAATAGGAGGAAAACTTTGGTTTAACAAAGAGAAGAACCGACTAGAAGTTCCTGACGCAGACCTAATAAACGACATAGAAAGAGATGAAGAGGTACCTGAATTTTGACAAAAAACGATGGGTACATGGACTGGTTAGAAAGAAAAGTGCAAGAGGCTAAAGATGAAATGAAAGAAGCCTTAACGCACCTAGACCACGACAGAGCTCAGATCAAATATGTAACTCTATTGAAAACCTATAACAAAGCTAAGGAGTTATCATTATGAAAATTCCAGTGATGGGCAAGGGAGTAACACTAACAGAACTGCCTAATGAAATTGCAGTATTCTTTGAGATTGGTAATTGTCTACAGCATTGTGAGGGCTGTCATAGTCCTGAACTTTGGACAGATGAGGGAGCACAATGGCTCACTGTAGATGACCTAAAGAAATACATCAAGTCTCAAAGAGGTATCACCGCAGTTGTATTCATGGGCGGTACGACAAACTATGGTATTGACCCTGAAGAGTTCCTTGAGAAAATCGTAAAGCCTATCTCTAAGGACTATCCTGTAGGACTCTATCATGGCTGTATTGAATTCCCATATGACAAAGAGCACTTAACATGGCTCAAGATTGGACGTTACATTGAATGTCAAGGTGGCTTAGCAAGCCCAACGACCAATCAAAAAATGCTTTACAAATTGCCTAATGGCGAATGGACAAATATTACATCATTTTTTACAAAGGAGACTAATGGCTAAACAACTTTTAAATAAACTGACAGACGACCAAATTCAAACAAAGGTAAACTTTATTCAGAACTACATGAACTCTTTCAACACTGCTGATGGCTCTATTGTCGACCCTAACAGTAATGTCGATGGTAAAAACATCGGTATCCTTGAGAGTGAGCTCTACAAATTTGAGACAATTCAAATCAATCGAGCAATGGTAGAAGATAAGTTGACTAAAATGTTTGGTAGTGAATACGCTCACCAGTACGAGCAAGATATTAAGAACCATCTTATCTACATTCACGATGAGACTTCTTTACGACCATACTGTGCAAGTATCAATATGTTCCCTTATTTATTCGAGGGCACTAAACCTTTAGGCGGTACATCGACAGCTCCTACAAATCTACAGTCATTCTGTGGTAGCTTCGTAAATCTTGTCTATCAGGTAGCCAGTGGCTTCGCTGGTGCTATTGCTACAGTAGAGTTCTTAATGTACTTCGACCACTTTGCACGCAAGTCTTATGGCGACAATTACCTTGAGACAAATGCTAAGGAAGTTGCTCAAGAACTACAAGGTGTAGTCTATGCGATCAATCAGCCTGCAAGTGCACGAGGTAATCAAAGTGTATTCTGGAATATCTCTGTATTTGATAAGTTTTACTTCGAGAGCGTCTTTGGTGAGTTTACGTTTCCTGATGGCGACAAAGCGAACTACGCAAGTATCTCTAAACTACAGGACTTCTTTATGAACTGGTTTAGAGAAGAACGAGAGAAAGAACTATTGACATACCCAGTACTCACCAGTGCAGTACTTGTCGACAAAGAAACAGGCAAGCCTAAAGATGATGAGTTCGCTCATATGTTAGCTAAACACATGAGCAAGGGTTTATCATTCTTTGTTTACCAAAGCGAAAGTGCAGACAGCTTAGCAAGTTGTTGTCGCTTACGCAATGAGCTTGCAGACAATACCTTTAGTTATACTCTAGGTGCAGGCGGTGTATCTACTGGCAGTGTACAGGTTATCACTATCAATATGAACCGCTTCCTACAGAAGCACCATAGAGGTGTATATGCATTCCCTGATTTAATCAAGCGAGTGCAAAAGTATCTAATGGCTCACCGAGCAGTCATTGAGGACTACCTAAAGGCAGGCTTATTGCCAGCTTATAGTGCAGGCTTTATCAGCTTAGACAAACAATTCTGTACTATTGGTATCAATGGTATGCTTGAGGGCATGGAGTTCTTGCGAGTAGACCCAGTGAAAGATCCTGACTTGTACATTAAGACAGTCAGTGGCTTCTTAAATCAAATCTATACACTCAATAAAGAAGCATATAAAGACTACAAAATTCGTTTTAATACTGAGTTCGTTCCAGCAGAAAACTTAGGGGTTAAAAATGCTAAGTGGGACAAAGCAGATGGCATTAAGACAAAACGAGACTGCTACAATTCCTACTTCTATCCTGTAGAGAATACGGACATGACTATCCTTGACCGCTTAAAACTACATGGCAAAGACATGGTTAAGTATCTTGATGGTGGCTCAGCTTGTCATCTTAATATTGCTCAGTTATTGACTGAAGAGCAGGCATATAAACTCTTATGCTTAGCTGGCGAGTATGGCTGTAATTACTGGACATTTAATTGTCTTGTAACCATCTGTGATAACTGTGGTTTTATTAATGTAAACACTGAAGATCACTGCATTAAGTGTGGTGAGAAAGAAAAGATTGATTATGGCACACGAGTAATTGGCTACTTAAGACGAGTTAGCAACTACTCTGAGGGCAGACGTAAAGAACACGCTTTACGAAATTACATGAAGAAATAGAAAGGAGACTGTACACCATGCTATTAAAAATCTTATTTAAACTAGAGGCTATCTCTATTGAGTTCCAAGCGTGGCTACGTTTGAAACAAAAGCAACAAATTGAAAAACTAATTGAGGAGAACGAGAGCGACATAGCGGAGTTGAAAACACAAAACAGCTACCTAAAAGGGCTCTTAAAGAACTATGCTGGTATTTGATATTGAGACAAACGGACTTCTTGACACTGTAACCAAAGTGCACTGTATGGTAGTCTATGACACTGAAACAGAAGAGTACTTCGAGTACAGACCTAATGAGATTGAGCAAGGTGTACAGAAACTTTTAAAAGCCGACAAGATTTGTGGACACAATGTTATAGCGTTCGACGTTCCATGCTTAGAGAAGCTCTATGGAGTTAAATTTGAGCATGAAAAGGTAATCGACACACTAATACTAGCACGACTTGTCTATTCAAATATTAAAGATGTAGACATCGGACTAATGAGGAAAGGGGTACTACCTAAGAAGCTCTACGGACGCTATAGTCTACAAGCATTCGGTTATCGCTTAGGAGAACTCAAGGGTACCTACAGTGAGGACAATGATGACGCATGGGCTTGCTTTAATGAGGAAATGTTAGCCTACAATAAGCAGGACGTAGTAGTTACATATAAGCTCTATAACAAACTTGTCGATAAGGGCTTTACTGAGCACGCTTCTATGATTGAACACAAAGCTCAATGGTTAATGCAGAAGCAGGAGCGGAATGGCTTCCCATTCGACAAACAAAAAGCAATAAAGCTAGAGGTAGACTTAAGGAAAGAACTAGAGCGTATCACGAATGAGCTCACTCAATATGTACCACCAATTCCTGACCGAGTGTTTATTCCTAAGAGAGACAATAAGAGACTAGGTTACATAGCTGGTGTTCCTGTACAGAAATACAAAGAGTTTAAAATCAATTCACGAGACCAACTCAAGTATATCTTAGGCACTCACTTTGGTTACAAATGGTTAGACACAATGTTTGAAATCGAGACAGATGAGGACGGAGAGGAGACCAATAGGAAGCTAAAGTTAGACGAAGAGAGCCTACAGGAAATAATCAATGATTCTAAGGCAAGCGAAGAGGTACGTCATATTGCTAAGCTATACAGCACTGCATTTATGTTGTCGAAACGCTTAGGACAATTAGCAGATGGCAATCAAGCATGGCTCAAGCTCTTAGGGGACGACAATAGAATACATGGCAAGGTAAACCCTAATGGAGCAGTATCGGGACGAGCTACTCATAGTAACCCTAATGTAGCTCAAGTACCTGCTATTGACAAACCTTATGGCTACCAATGTCGAGAACTATTCAAAGCACCTGATGGCTGGTATGAAGCTGGCATTGACTGCTCAGGCTTAGAGTTGCGTTGCCTAGCACATTTCTTAGCACCATTCGACCACGGAGCGTATGCTCATGAGATACTCAATGGTGATATTCATACAGCTAACCAAATGAACGCAGGGCTTGAGACAAGAAACCAAGCTAAGACATTTATCTATGCGTTCCTCTATGGTGGCGGTAATGCAAAGATTGGTGAGATTGTCGGAGGAACCGAAGAGGACGGCAAGAAACTCAAGGCTAAATTCTTAAAGAATACACCAGCAATCAAGAAGCTATCCAGTAGCATTAAGGATACCTTAGCTCCTTATGATGTATCAGCAAGATGTCGCAGATATAAACGTAAGTGGCTCAAAGGACTTGATGGAAGAAAACTATATGTACGCTCATTACATAGTGCATTGAACCTCTTATTGCAATCAGCAGGGGCTCTAATCTGTAAACGATGGACAACAAGAACAGAAGAGAGACTACAGGCACTGGGGCTTCAACATGACTGGGACGGAGATTATTGTCTCATGGCATGGATCCACGATGAAATTCAAGTAGCTTGTAGAACTCATGAGATAGCAGAAGTTGTCGTAAGAGAAGCTCAATTAGCAGTACGAGATGTACAAGAAGAGTTTAAATTTAGAATTCAATTAGATACCGAGGGCAAAATCGGTAAGAACTGGGCGGAGTGTCATTAATGAAATTAAACAAAAAATTACAAGAAGTACTTGCAGTCGTACTTATTGATGAGCAATTAGGCGACTTAATAGACGACTGGGGTATTACAAGATATTTACCTACTGAAGAACTCAAAAAGAAAAATGAAGAGTTCTACTTATGTTTAGTGCAGTATAAAGAACTACTAAACCAATGGGCTGAAAAGAATTTAGTTAGAGAGGAGACAGATGGCGACAAAGAAAAAGACAAAGCTACTGATTGACGCAGACATGATGATTTATCTAGCGTTGCAAAATGCAGAAACTGAACATGACTGGGGAGACGGCTTTTACACTCTTAGTGCTTTTTTCCCTGACGCAACAATGGGCTTTGACAGTCATCTTGCAGAGCTAGTACCTCTTGTCTTAGAGCACTGGGACATCGAGGGAGAATACGAGATTATTATGGCTATGACAGATCTCAAGGGTAACTTTAGAAAAGAGCTAAATCCTGAGTACAAAGCTAATCGTAAATCTAAAAGACGTCCTATGATGTTTATTCGTATGCGAGAGTGGGTTAAAGAAAACTTTAATATCATGATGATTGATAATCTTGAAGCCGATGATTGCATAGGAATTAATGCAGACAAGAGCTCAATCATGATTAGTGGGGACAAAGATTTTAGGAGTATTCCTTGTCGCTTCTATGACTTCTTGCGTAATGAGTTTTACGATACGACACCTGAGGAAGCTCACTACTTTCATATGTATCAGACACTCATAGGAGATACAGCAGATAACTATAAAGGTTGCCCTAAGATTGGTGAAGTACGAGCTAAGCGTTTACTTGATGAGGACTGCTCATGGGAAGCTGTAGTAAGAGCTTATAAAGCTAATGGCAGTACTGAAGAGGAAGCATTGATGAACGCTAGATTATCATTTATTTTACAAAAAGGTTATTACAATAAGAAAACTAAAGAGGTGAAATTATGGACACCGTAGTCAAAGAAAATCATCTAAGGAACCCTGAGAGAGACGCAACGACTTATGTCGAAGCCCTTAAGCGAGAAGCTGAGGGACATCATTTATTGTCTCTAGGGAGCCGTGGAGCAGTCTATTCGCACCTCCTTGAACAAAACACCAAGGGGAACATTAGAGCATGGTATGACGCTACAGGTAAACTTGTAGGAGTGCTAATGTTTGACGTAGGTAAACTTTGGTGGACTGATAAGACAGTCGTAATGGAAGAGACAGTATTCTGTATCGACAAAACTTATAGCGGTATTCAAAGAGAAGCTATAAGAGAACTAGAGAGAGTAGCTAGAGGTTATGAGGCAGAGCTTATCATCAGTGGTAATGTTTTGTCTACAGGACGTACAGCTAAGCTAGTCATGAACGGCTATAAGAAAGCTGGCTTTGAGCCTATCTGTACAGATATGGTAAAGGTACTTGCCTATGAGTAACCTAGACAGACCAGTACCAAGAGTTGACGAGATTATCATTGATGAACTCAAGCGAGCCTTTAATACACACTCAATCTTGCGTAGAGAAGATCTTAATGCAGAGCAAAAGATAGCATATATCATGGCTATTGATGAAGTAACTAATGTCTTAAACTCATGGAGACTAGAGCATGAACTCTAATGTACCCACGAGATAGAGGACTTTAATTCTTTAAAAGACGAAAGGAGACTTATGGGAACTATGCTGGCACAGCTTGCAGTAGGTTTGGTACTCAATAAAGTCGCTCAGAAATGGGGGAGTAAAGCTAAGCCAGTTCCTCAAGTAACTGGTAAAGACATTGTACCTGCTACTCAAGCAGAAGCACCTGAGTTCGCACAGCTAGGCAGTGAAACACCTAACTATGTACGAAAGAACAGGGAAGCACTGACAATCAAACGAAACACAGACAATGACTATAACCCTATGAATATGTAGAACACGAAAGGAGAACAATGGGAGGACTAAAGAAACTCTTTGGTGGTGGAGGTAACTATGAAGTTCCAACACCAGCAGTATCCGCACCTGATGTACCTGATAGCACAGATCAAAAGTATGCAGAAACTCAAGGCGGTGGCTTGCGTAAACGTAAGGCAAGAGGTAAGAAAGACCTACAAATTGCTACTACAGGGCTCAATGCGAATGGCACACGAGGTAATGGGGTGAACGTATAGATGGCGACAAAGAAGCGTAAATCTACACAACCTCAAGACCAAGGTATATCCGCTAAGGAGCTCTACACAAAACTAGAGAGTAAACGAGAGCCTTATGTACAGCGAGCTATTAGTTGTGCAAAGCTAACTCTTCCTCATGTATTCCACGACAAGAATGACGATGGTAATACTAAATTCAATACACCTTATCAGTCTATTGGAGCGAGAGGAGTTAACAACTTAACAAGCAAATTAGTACTTGCCCTATTCCCACCGAATGAGGGCTTTTTTAAATTGGGTTTGTCGACAGAAATGAAGCGACAGCTCATCAACTCATCTCCTGAGGTGTACGAAGAGAAAACACAAGAGATTGAGCAAGCACTCATGAGATATGAACAGGCAAGCCTAAAGTATCTTGAAGAAATTCAATTCAGATCAACAGCTCAGGAAGCAAGCCGACACTTAATCATCACTGGCAATGGAGTAGTATTCCTACCGCCCGACAGAGATGGCACTAAGTTTTATGACTTAAATCACTTTGTCGTACAGCGTGATGGGGTAGACACAGTAGTTACATTGATAACTAAAGATACTCTATTGAAACGCACATTGCCTCCTGAAGCATACAATCTAGTTCCTGACAAAAAGGACGATGAAGAAGTCGAAGTGTATACCAAATGCGACTTAGTAGATGACAACTATGAATGTTTTAGCGAAGTCGATGGTGTACTCATTAATGGTAGTGAGCAGTCATATCCGAAAGAGAAATTCCCTTATATTGTCTTAAGAATGACAAAAGGGAGTAACGAGGACTATGGACGCTCAATGGTAGAAGAATACTTAGGCGACTTAACAAGCCTAGAGAAACTATCAAAAGCTCTAGTAACAATGGCTTCTATCAGTGCACGCACACTATACCTAGTGAACCCTAATGGTATCACAAGACCTAAACTTCTACAGGACGCTCAAGAGGGCGACTTTGTAAGTGGTCGAATTGAAGATATTCAAGCACTACAACTTAATAAATATCCTGATATGCAAACGACAAAAGCGACTGCTGACACTATTGAGCAACGCTTATCGTTTGCTTTTCTTTTGTCTAATGTCGTACAGCGGAACGCAGAACGAGTTACAGCAGAAGAAATCAGGACAGTCGCAAGTGAGCTTGAGGACACTCTTAGTGGTGTATATAGCATTTTAACTCAAGAGTTCCAGTTGCCACTTGTAAGACGAGTATTAGCAGTCTTAATGGCTAAAGGCGAACTAGCACAGCTTCCTAATGGCTTTATTGAGCCGACAATCACAACTGGTATGGAAGCCTTAGGTCGAGGACATGACTTTAATAAGTTTATGACTTTCATGAGTGTAGTAGGTCAAATGCCTGACGCTATGGGATACATGAAGATTAATCAATGGCTAGTAGCGATAGCGACAAGTTTAGGTATCGACACTACTGGACTTATTAAGACTGATGAAGAAATTCAACAAGAACAACAGCAAGCTATGGAAGCTCAACAAGAGCAAGCCTTAGTAGAACAGGCTATGTCAAGCACTATGAATGAAAGCGAGGTAACACAATAGGTGGACATTACAGTTAATTCACAAAATAACACTCAGATTGTAGACGCTCAGCCACCACAGGAGCCTACAGTCGACAATCAACAACAGCAGGTACAAACTGAGCCAGCTCAACAGCAACAAGTAGAAAACACAAACACAGAGGCAACTGCTACGACACAAGTTGACGCTCAGACAAATACAGTGCAAGAAGCGATGGCTCAGCAACGGCAGACAACTGAGAAGCTAACTGAGGACTTAGCACAACGCAATGTAGACTTTAAAGCTCTTGAAGAGGAGTACACAAAAAATGGTAATTTGTCGACTGCTTCTTTAGAAGCCCTAGCGAACGCTGGCTACCCTAAGGAAGTTGTAGACGCATACATCAATGGTGTAGAAGCCACTCAAGAGAAATTCTACAACGCAGTAGTTGGCTTTGCAGGTGGCGAAGATGGGTACCGACAAGTAGCTCAATTCGTACAATCTCAAGGGCAACAAGCAATCGACAACTTTAATAGTGCAATTAATGGAGGCAACTTAGGAGTAATCAATATGGTTATCCAAGGTGTTAAAGCAAATATGCAGGCAGTTAATGGCACAACTAATAGTACTATCTTAGGTCAAACTACAGGCGGTACTACAGCGAACACAAATGCTTTCCAAACGAAGCAACAAATGGTAGAGGCTATCAGTGATCCAAGATACTCTACAGATCCAATCTACCGAAAACAAGTAGAGACAAAAATTATGAACAGTGATTTTACAATGTAAAAAGGAGACAAATTAATTAATGGCTGGAGTAACAAATTATCAACAACAAGGTGCTAAACAAAACACAGGCGATCAATTAGCCTTATTCTTAAAAGTATTCAGTGGTGAGGTTTTAACAGCTTTCACACGAGCTTCTAAAGTAATGAATAACCACATGATTAAAACTATTGACAGTGGTAAGTCTACTTCTTTCCCTGTAATGGGTCGTGGTAAAGCTCATTACTTGCCAGCAGGTTCTAACCTTGATGACTTGCGTGAAGCAATTCCACACAACGAAGTAGTAATTAACATTGACGGCTTATTGACTTCCGATGTATTGATTACAGACATCTTTGAAGCTATGAACCATTACGATGTTCGTGGTGAGTACGCTAAACAATTAGGTGAAGCATTGGCAATCGCCGCCGATGGAGCTACAGTAGCAGAAATCGCTAAGTTGGTTAAAGCAAACACTGAGAACATTACTGGTTTAGGCAAAGGTATTGTCGTAGAGAAAACCATTACAGGTGGTGCTGGTATTAATTACGAGACTGGTAAAGCGGTAATTGATGGCTTGCTTGAAATGAAAGCTAAATGGACTACTCAATACGTTCCTGAAGAAGAACGCTTTGCATACATCACACCTGAAGTAGAAAGTGCTATCATCACTTCTAAAGACGCTATCAACCGAGACTATGGTGCAGTAGCTTCTATTGTCGATGGTAACATTGATAAACTTTGCGGTTTCAAAATCATTGCTGTACCTCACTTGAAAGCAGGCGGTGCAGACAAAACAGGTATGCTTGGCACAGCTCCTGAGGGTCATGAATTCCCTACAGATTATGCAGGTGCATTGGCTGTTTGTGCACATCGTACAGCAGTAGCAACTGTAAAACTTAAAGACTTGCAATTAGAGCACGCACGTCGTCCTGAATTGCAAGCTGATATGATTATTGCTAAGAACGCTGTAGGTCATGGCGGTTTACGTCCTGAAGCAAGCGGTATTATCCTTGCAAAATAATCTTTAACAACTCTATGGGGGTAGTCTTATGGCTATCCCCTTTTTTGTCTAAGGAGAACTTATGATTTTAACACCACTAACCAAACTGGACGCAGTGAATGAAATATGCGGAGCTATGGGTGAGGCTCCTGTAGACACTTTAGAAAACAGTGAGAATGTCGATACAATCAATGCAGTTCGTATGCTTGAAGCTGAGACAAGAGCTATTCAAGTAATGGGCTGGACATTTAATACAATAGAGAACTATGTCATGACACCTGATGACAATACTAAACGTATCCACTGGGACGACACAATTTTGTCTATTCAATTCAGTGATAAGCGTATCGTTAGAAAGCGCGATGAGTGGCTTTATGACGTAACAAATAATACAGACAGGTTTGTATCACCACTGACAGCTAAAGTAATTCAATATGTACCATTTGAGGAAATGCCTCAGGTATTCCGACAGTACATCACAGTGAGGACAGCTCACCACTTTGTCGCACGTTACTTAGGCGATCCTACAATCATGCAAGAGCTACAACAAGAAGAAGCTCAAGCATATATGCAGATGATGGAAGCAGAGATTACCTTAGAGCAATCTAATGTACTTATGAACCCTGCTATACAGAACTACATGAATAGGGGGTAACTAATGCCACTTATACAACAAACAATAAAGAACCTCATTGCAGGTATATCTCAACAGCCACCTAAGTTGCGTCATGCAGAGCAACTAGAAGAGCAGATTAATGGCTTCTCTACAGAAGCAGGTGGTTTACAAAAGAGACCTCCTACACAGCACATTAGGAGACTACCAGCACTACCACTGAAAACTAAAGTACACCTTATCAATCGTGATGAGACAGAAAGATATATTGTCGCTTTCACTGGAGACAACATAAAAGTATTTGACATAAATGGTAATGAAAGGACTGTAAAGTTAGAGAATAACGCAACAGCATATGTAACCTCTAGTGAGCCTAATAAACAACTTAAGGCAATTACAGTAGCAGACCATACATTCATTGTGAATACTACTAAAGTAGTCGAAATGAATAATAATGAAAAATCTTCAGACGACTGGAAGAAACAAGGTTCTTTAATTGTCGTTCGTCAAGGACAATATGGACGTAAATATACAGTCAATATTCAAGATCAAGAGTATACCTATGAGACACCTGATGGCGGAGCGGCAAGCCACTCTAAAATGATAGCTACAGACTATATTGCTAATCAATTATACGAGAAACTTGCAGGTAACTTTAAGAAAACATTTAGTAGCCTTACAGATGACGAAATGCGTACATATGGTATTACTAAGTCGAAAAAAGGTAGATGGGGAGGTAGCGATAATGACCACTGGGTAGAAACAACAACATATCATTATAAAGATAAAGCGTATTCTAAAGAGGATATGTTCGCTCCTGCTGGGGTACAAGGCTCAGTAGTAATTAAAGGTACTAACTGGATACAAATTATAGGAAATCTAAAGGATATAAGTGTATCTGATGGCTTCAATGGTGAAGCACTAAAGTTATTTATTAACACAACAACAAGATTTGAGATACTACCATCTACAGCTCCTGATGGCTTCACAGTATTAGTCAAAGGGGAGAAAGAGAGCGATGACGACTACTATGTAAAATATGACAGTGGACTACACATTTGGAAAGAGTGTGCAAAACCTAACATCACCATTAAGTATGACTTTACGACAATGCCTTATATCCTCCGAAGAGAAGCAGACGGAACATTCACTTGTACGACTGCTGATTGGAACGAGAGAAAGACTGGTGATGAGGACAGTAACCCTACACCATCTTTTGTAGGCAATAAGATAAACGATATTTTCTTCTTTAGGAACCGCTTAGGTATTATCTCAGGGGAAGCAGTCAATTTGTCTAGGACATCAGACTTCTTTAATTTCTGGGTAGACAGTGCTACATCTATTGTCGATACAGACCCTATTGATTTACAAGTATCTCACAATCGAGTGAGTACGCTATACAATGCAGTACCATTCAATCAAGACTTATACCTCTTTAGTGCTCAGACACAATTCATTTTGAGAGCTGAGGGAGTACTAAGCCCTAAGACAGCAGTCATCGATCAAGTAACTGAATTTGACGCTGATACATGGGTTAAGCCTATAGGTGTAGGACGTAACTTGTACTTTACAGCGCATAAGACAGACTTTACAACTGTACAGGAATACTTTGCAGTAGCTGATAGTACTACTCAAAAGAACGCTACAGACGTTACAGGACACGTTCCGAACTTCCTAAAGAATAGTATTTATTCCCTTAAGGCTTGTAACAACGAGAACTTATTGATTGCCCTAAGCGACAACCAAAGAGACACAATATATGTCTACAAGTTCCTATTCCTAAATGACAGCAAGGCACAAGCCAGCTGGAGCCGATGGACATTCGATGGGGAGCTTATAGGTGCTGACTTTATCAATTCTGTTATGTACTTAGTAATTAACCGAGGAGGCAATACATACCTTGAAAAATTACCAATCAGTTATAATACAAAAGATTTTGTCTCAGAACCATACCGAGTAATGCTTGACAGGAAGTTTAAAACGACATTACATGGTACCTTTAATAAAGACACCAAGGAGATGAGGTATGATGTCAAATCAATCTATTGGGACGCTTATTCTGAGCCTAGAGAGTACACAATAGTACTTAAGAATGGCTCAGTGTATTCAGGAAAGGATACTGTAGTTATACCACACCAAGTAGAACCACTAGAGGACTTTGAATGTTTCATAGGAGTAGCTTATGAGTTTAAGTTTATCTACAGTACATTCTTTATTAAACAGACAAGTCAAACAGGTACCGACACAATACCTAATGACAGGCTACAGCTACGCTTCCTGCACATCAATTATGACAACACAGGAGAGTTTGAAGTTATTGTAAATGCTACTGGTAAGACACCTAAGCATTATAAGATGACTGCACGTATTGTCGGTACACCAAGTAATCAAGTCGGTATACACCCACTGGAGACTGGAGAGTTCCGAGTTCCACTAATGGGACGCAATACGGACACTGAAGTAACAGTAATCAATACAAGCCCTTTACCAAGTGCATTTAACACAACAGTATGGCAAGGACTTGTAACGTATAAATTTAGACAAATATAGAAAGGAGGCGACTTATGGGTACAGCTAATACACAGCTATTAGGAGCTATGAATGCTGGAGGACTAGCGACTACTGGCTCTTTAGGGGGCAATACATCAATCGGAATGGGTATGCAACTATTGAGTGCTTATAACAACTATAGAGCTCAAAGGAGACAAGCAGAGGCACAGGCAGACCAAATCATTGCACAGGCTAAAGGGGCAATTAAGACGATGAACTACTCTTTAGGTAACTTTGAGAATGAGCGTAGAAATGCCTTTGAAGCTAGTGTAGCTCAATTAGGAGCTATTCGTATGCAGGCAAGAGGACTTGAAGAAAGCGTACAGGCAAGCACTGGAGAATACCAAAGTGGTAAGACAGCCAAGCTATTGGTACGCTCTACGAAAGCTGATGGGCTCCGCACGACAAATCAAGTGAAAGACAATTATATCCGTAAGAGTGATGAAATAGATCAAAATAAAGAGCGTGTATTCCTGAGCACTAGGGAATATTTGTCTCATCTTGAAACACCTCGTATTCCAACTCTAATAGGCGGTATTCTTAGTCAAGCTGGGGCTTTAATGTCGGCTTATAACGACTATAAGAATATGAACGCTAATAGAATTTCTAAGATAGGCGATGGGAGTGGAGTAGGTGGTACAAGTGGCACTCATGTAGAAAGCCTAGTGAGACGCTGGGAACCTGACTACACCTTTAGGACAGCTAGTCAAAACCCATGGCGAACCAGTGCTAATGATGGGTTTAGCCTAGCGGATACACGCAGAGGAGTACTAGGGTATACAGTTAATGATCCTAAGGCAATCAATTATGGAAACCCTAACATTCGTTATGAAACTAATAGTGCAAGCTATCAGTACAGTGCTAATGGCTTTGCTACAGCCTTATCAATCAACATGGACTATCCTAAACTCTTAAGTACTTCTTATCGACAAACAATTAGATTTGGTAACCCACGTATAGGGTATAACCAAGACAACAATCAATACATTTTCAATGGAGGACAATTATAGATGGCTAATAACAATACACAAGTGAGTGGTTCCATAGGTACTGCTCAACAGTTTATGCCTAATGCTCCTCAGACATACCAACAGAATTTGTCTAATGTAGCCTCCGTAGGCTCACCAATGGCACGCTTTACGAATGACGCAGACCTATTAGCAACTGGTTTGTCTCAACTAGGAGTAGCGTGGAAGCAGTACACAAATGATGAAGAGGAGCGTAAGGAAAAGATAGCGAAAGCCGTAGCTCCTCAACTATACACAAGTATGACTGAAGCTCAGAAAGAGGGCTTGACTACACGACAAATCTTAGCGACAAGTGGTAAGTTCAATCTACAGGACAATGAGTACGCAGTGGCTACTATTGACCGCATGAGAGGTACTGAGATGGGGAAACGCATAGAGAGCGACTGGCAAATCTATGACGACCAACATCAGCAACAGCCTGATTTACCACGACAATTCAATACATTCGATGAGTTCTATGAGGCACGTCTTAAGGACTACATGAGTGAGGAGAACATCGAGAACCAATATGCCTTTCAAGGAGGACTTGAAGAGCAACATATGGCGACTAAGATGGCTGTATTTGATACCTTTACGAAACGTAAAGAAACTCAACTGAAGCTAGAGCGTGTCAATGGTATTACTGCAATGGTAGGGGACTTCGCACGGAATAACCCTGACATTACTGTAGAAGATGGTACACCATACCTTGAGAGCTTTATCACTAATATCCGTGAGACAGCGACAAGTGATAGTAACCTTGAGTACAAGCTATTAGGCAATGTAGCAGAAGCTATTAGTAAAACTGGTAATGCAGACCTAGTAGAAGCCTTTGGACAAATGGAGTACGACGATAGACGTCGAGTGAAAGACGTAATTGATTTGTCGGACTACAAAGATGGAGCCAATACGGAAGCCGTTAAGATCCGCAATGACAGATTTGTCGCCCTTAATAAAGACATTGAAGCAATCAAGACTGTAGAGGGACTTGACGAGTACTACAACAAGAAGAAAGAAGAGAGCCCTGAGGACTACCGACTTATTGCTCCTCTATACAACCATGCAGTCGCTAATATCAAGACTGAGCAAGCTAGACAACAGAAATTAGCACTCATGAAGCAAGCTACAGAATTAGCTAGAAGCAATGCTAATGCTACGCTACAGCCAATGTTTGACGCAATGCTTGCAGGTAAAGCCTCATGGAATGGTATGGAGTTCCCAAGAAGTGAAGCAGACCTTAAGGACATGGGTATTGATCCTGATATGTTCATAAGCGGTGCTAGGGAAATGCTTAGACAAAGATTATTAAGCGGTCAATATGATGGCTTACAGTATGTCTTAGCTAACCCACTTATCGGCAATGCTATGCGAACCTCTATGAAAGACCAAATGGACGTAGCCTTAGCTTCTATGGATCAAAGCGGTAATATGCCTGAGATTGTCGGAATTGCTTTGTCGCTCTATAGAGCACGACCAAATATGATACATCAACTCTTAGACCCTAAATGGGCTGGACGTATCCAAGCTCTAGGAAGTCTACAAGATACTATGGGGCAAGATGAGGGCACTAAAATATTCGCTATGGGTATGCAAGCACTTAGAGACCCTGATACAGCCGAGAAAGTTAAGAAAGACATAGACGCAATTCCTATGGGAAGCTCAGAAACATTAAACATAAGAACTGGTGCATGGGGTTATTTCAGTATTCCTGATAGCACACCTACAGGCTTATTAGGAGCTATTAGAGACCAAGCAGAAATACTTAAAGCAACTGGAAGATTTACAGCCGACCAAGCTATGGAGAAAGCTAAAAGCAATCTAATACACTCTTTTGTCAACTATGATGGAGTGCTTTTACCACGCTCTATCCTTAACACAACTGGTGTAGAAAGTGAAGCATTCGCTAGTGAGGGTATACGACACGTATTAGATGAGCTAAAAAGTAAACAAGGGGCAGGCTCATGGATTAGCTATGATCCTGACCAAGATGTAATTTATGTACGTAAAGCAGGCTCTATGGAGGGCTTAGCGTATTATCCATGGGATATTGGTAATAGAGCTTATCAGTATCTAAGCGATACTACAGCAGAAGAACGTAAAGGCTCAGATACTGAGCACACAGTAGTATATGGCAATGAAGTTATTAACACAGATTTGTCAGGTAGCTCATTGAACCAAGGCAAGAGTAAACTACGAGCATTCTTTGGTTTAGATTAGAAAGGAGGTAACATATGGAGATAAACCCTAAAATACTTGAAGTAGCTGACATATATCAACGTAAATATGGTACTTCAGACTACTTCAAGAAGCTACAAATAGCACAAATGGTACATGAAAGTGCTAATGGTGAGTCAACCTTAGCCGTTGAGGATAATAACTTTGGTGGGCTCACTGGGTACCATAAAGGAGCAGGGCAACAGCCTGAAGAGGACGGAAGTGCAACCTATGGGCATTTCGATAGTTTAGATGAATATGCTACTTATCTTCATGATGGCTTCTTTGCACACTATCCTGAAATTCATAATGCTACCTCAGCAGGCGAATACGCAACTATCTTGTATGACAATGGTTACTTCAGAGATAACAACAAAACAAGAGAGCAAGATATAGATGACTATGGTACAGACATGGCTAACATTGCAGGAGAAACATATGTCGCAGGAGCTAAAGTAGGCAGACACTATGCTGGCTTTGGAGGACTAGAGAAAGGTGTAGGTCCACGAGTATATGACTTCTCAGATGATGTCTTTGAGCCACTGGCAGATACAAACACAGGTGGCTTCTGGAAGCAAGCTAAAGATAGCTTCTTGAATGAGTGGTATAACAATGGTTCCGTCGCACTGCTTCGCACAGGTTATAACTTAGCGGAAGCCAATGGGTTTAAACCAGCAGACAAAAACTGGACACCTAATGAAAACGACCTAAAAGCAATCGACAAGTACTTCCCTAATGATCTTGAGACAAGACATTTCTTACTTGCAAATGCTAAGTCTCAAGCTCAACTAGGGGCTCTTATCCAGCAAAAGAGAGACGACTTTGCTAGACAAGCACGAGTAGAGAAAGCTGGATACGGCTTAAAGAGTATTGGTGGTATTTTAGGTACAGTGGCAGACCCACTTAACTTTATACCAGCAGTAGGTCAAGAGGCACTCATCGGTAAAATGATAGCACGTTTAGGCACACGAACCCTAGCCAATCTAGGAGCTAATAAAGTATTCCAAATGGCTGAGCTAGGGCTTGCCAATGGCTTAATCAATATGGGAGATCAATATGTCGCTCAACAGTATGGTGGTTATACTCCTGACTACTCTACAGCATTTCTATTCGGTGCTGGTATGGGGGCAGGAGCCCGCTACTTTCATTCTGTAGGAGGAGACCACAAGACAGCTGTAGGTGCTACACCAGCAATGGATAGATTAGGACGACAAATAGAAGCTGAAACAGAACAGGCACTAATGCAGGCTTCTGACTTAGCTGTTCCTAAAGCACCTACTAAAGTTGCAGATGAGATTGTCTTACCTAAGATTAGTGAAGCTGACTTTGTGAAAGACAAAGGCTACACCAATAAAGGTGAATGGGCTGAGCACTTATTGCACCATAAGACAAGTAATGAGTGGAAAGAAGCTAGAGACTTCTACGGAATGTCTAACAGCGAACTCAAGTCAAAACTTAAGGACTATGCAAGTCTTAAGGACTACTATGGACGACTAGAGAAAACTTACGACTACACATCAAGACCTTACATCACTAAGCACAATGATGGCTCAGTATCGGTCAATGATGTAGATTTGTCGAATACCTCAGTTATCGCTAATGCGGTAAATGCAGAAGATAATAATTTCTATATACCACTGGCAGATGATGAAGAAATACCATTCATGGACGAGGGCTTTGTCTCACACGTTCCTGAGCTTCCTGAGAGCTCTATAGACGTAGGACTTAAGCCTGACGATGAAATACCTTTAGAAGCAACTGGACACTCAGATAAGCCTGCACAGGCACTTATTAAGACAGAAATTAAGCCTGAGGACGATTACTTATATATGGGACAAGGTGGTATATCCAGTCCTGAAAAAGTAATGATGGAAACTCAAGGGGCTCTAGGTAACAAAGGAGCAATTAAACAAAAAGCAGAGCTTACCAAAGTCTTTGGTACTACTTACGGACATCTAGCGAATAGCCCATCAGATACCATGAGACACTTCGCTAAGACAATGTTACTTGACCCTAGAGACCGCATGAATAACATCGGTATTCCTATAGAACTTGCTAAGAAAGTCGTACAGAAAGACTACAAAATCAAGATGGCAGTCTTTGAGGACGACTTTAAGAAATGGTACTTTGAGCGTCCTAGACGTCAATGGTTTTCACCTAAGCACGCTAAGGAAGAATTTAATGAGGTAGTCAGCAAGGCTTACCATGAAAAATACAGAGATGGGAAAGACATATCTCACTATGGAGAAACTATCAATAATGCTGTAGAACACGTTAAGGACTTCCGTGAGTGGGACTTAAAGAACCTTAAGCAGTCAGGGCTTGTCAGTGAGGACTTCGATGGAAGCCCTGAGCTCTACAGACGAGTATCTAAAGACAAATTAGCTTTATTGTCGGAGAAATTCGTTAATGAAGAAGCTAAGAGAAATTTCTTAGTGCACTACATTGAGAGAGCTGTAGACAGAGAAAGACTAGACGAGGGCATTGACTTAAGAACTGAAGCAGAAGCCTACGCAGATCACATCATGAGAGCTGGACAACATCACTTTGACGATGGCGCAATGAAAGACGTTAAGGGCGACAAAAGGCTTGCTTACTTTAAACGACGCTTACCAATGAACACTGGCTTAACAGTACCTCTTAAGTTAAGCGGTGGTACTACCGAGAAAGCACTTAATGACCTCTTTAGTTTTGATACAGATCTACGAGATACTAATATCATGAACCATATGAATTATGTCTCTAACCGCTCAAGTGGTGCAATAGCAATCAAGCAGGTAACTGGAGTAGATGATGTCGGAGCACTAGCACATCGCTTTGATACAAAAATCAAGAACGAACTAGAGCAAGCCGTACAGCTAGGCTATGTTAGCGACAAAGAGGCACAGTTAAGCTATGAGGACTTCCATAGAGCTTTTCATCATATAACTGGTGCACGCATATTTGAGGACGTTATTCCTAAACCTGAGCAAGCTATGGATAGACTACAGAAAGTACTATTAGACGCTTCCTATGCAATGAATGGCATGAACTTTGGTTTGTCGGCACTTGCAGAACACGCAGGGGCTGTATCTAAAGTAGGAGCTAGAGCTTTCACTCATTTCATTCCACGCTTACACGACTTTATACACGACTTAAAGCACGCTAAGTTTGTTACAGCTAAGCAGTTAGCAGACTTTAGAAAAATGGAGATAGGTACTTATATGTCGGAAAGCAACTGGTTTGACCCTATAGTAACCGACAGAAATTACTTAGAGAATAACATTGCAGGCTTGCATATGGAGGCTCTAGGAGCTACACATGATGGCATAAGCGTAGGGGCTAGATTGACTTCTACTTTGTCTCAAGTACAGCAAATCACTAATCATAGTATCCAATCAATTAAGGCAGACTTAGTACCTGATATGATTGACTGGGCTAATGATGAGTTCTCAAGTACTTTCAGAAAGAACCTCTTTAGTGAACGAGCATTTAAGCGTGTAGGTATCGACAATATACCTGAGTTTAAAGCTACAGTAAAACACTATTTATCGGACTTAGACCATAACGATCCTACAGCTCTACGCAAGAGCTTAAGGGAATGGCAAAAGAATGACAATATGAGTTATATCAAATTCCATGCTTTTCTTGATAAGCACTCTATGGACGCAATCTTACAGCCTCATTTTAGTGCAGGTAATACAAGATTGACTGGACACATCTTACCAATTCTTATGCAGTTTAAAGCCTTTTCACGAATGGTACTCAATAGCCACTTAATGCGAGCTATGGAGCACTGGCAAAGAGAGGACACTATCCAAACACTAGCTACCATTCTTTCAGGCGGTATGCTATGGGCTATCCGTATGAGAGCTCAAGCAGAGTATATGTATGGTAATGATGAAAAGCGTAAACAAAAGTTCCTAGACAAAACATTTACAGCTGACAATATCATCACTGCTGGTTTGACAAGAAGTTCTATTTTGTCTCCTCTATCCTTTGGAGATGACGCACGCTCACTTATCTTCGGACGAGGGAGTACTGCTAGAACAACTGTAGACCGCCCTGAGTGGACTGAAGATGGACAGTTGATTGATGGTATAGCTGACCGAGCAAAACAATTCGCAGTACTAGGGAGTGCTATAAGATTATTCAATGGAGCACGCACTGGCTTAGAAGCTATTGGAGCTCTTGAAGATAATCAAAAGAATGACAAAGGACAAAATGCTTTAACTGCTGTTTATCCTCTTGACCGCTACTTGCCTATCCAAATATTCCTTACAGGTATGGCTGATATGGCTCATAAAGAGCAACAAGACTTTAAACGAGTTGAAGAAGAGAACGCTAGACGTATTCCAGTAGCTAAACCTCAAGTACAGCCACAGGCTCAACCTCAACCTAAGCCACAGCCACAAGTACATCAACCATCAATTCAGGAACTCCTTAAAGATCCTAAGAAGCGTAAAGAGTTGACCGAGGGGCTCAATGCTGAAAAACCTGAGGCACTTAAAGGACGTAATGCAGATGACTTAAGCGACGATGAGTTAGCTAATTTATACAACGAATATCGACAAATGAAAGGACAATAATACATGATACCACGACTTACCACTAAGACCGTAGTGGGACAGCGTAGCTATAACTTCGGCTTCGACTACCTTGCAAGAGACTTTGTTAAGGTAGAAGTCGATGGGAAGCTATTAGAGTACGATAAGGACTACACAGTGAATGGACGCACAGTGGAATTTGTCGTAACTCCTACAGAGGTAAAACCTTTGTATATCTATAGGGATACTACAACTATTCCTTTAGTTGACTGGAAAGATAGCTCTATTATGACTGCTAGGGACTTAAACCTACAACAGACACAAACAGCTCATCTTACAGAAGAACTTTTAGATACGGCTCAACAAACAAAATTTATTCGAGATGAGACTAAAGAACTAAAGGAGAAATTCATTGCAGAAAATGCTTCTCTATCTGAATTGTCTAAGAGCATTGTCTCAGTTAAACTGTTTGGAGCTGTAGGCGATGGTGTAACAGATGATACAAAAGCCTTTAAGAAAGCTAATGATAATCTTAGCGGTAAAATATTACTAATTCCTAAAGGTAACTATGTTATCCAAGAGCACATGAGCTTCGATAGTGTAGCTGATGTAATGGACTATGGGACATATACTTATGTCAAACCATTTTATCCTAATGAGACACCAATGCTACAAGGGGCTAACAACATTGCTAAACTAGCTGACTTCCAATATGACGAGCCAGTCAACCAAGTACAAGGCTTTACATATAACGACAAGAAAGATGTATTTGTCATTGCTTGTATCAACAGCGATAGTACTGTACAGCATATCTATGAGATTAACGCTGAGACAATGCAACGAGTAGGCAAATATGAGTTTGCAGAGGAACGCTTAGGGCACTGCAATACGCTTGCCTATAACAAACATACAGATAAAATCTATCTTACAAATGGTAAAGCATACTCAAATAATATTGTCGTGCTCAATGCTAATACTATGCAGATTGAAAATAGTATCACTCTTAATGAGCGTGTATTCAATCTTGCGTATGACCCTATAACACGGACTTACGCTTCTATAGTTCCAGTATCAGGAAGCCAAAGACTTCGTGATGTAAACCTCTATGGAGACAGCTTTAAGCTCTATAAGTCTTATCGTATAGACTACGAATATAACGACTTTAACAACAATGGTGCTCTAATGCTCAATGGTGCAGTCATGTCGGCTACACTAGGAAGCCTTGTAGAAATCACACCATTCGGACACTTAAAGCAAATCATTGAGTTTAACCCTAAATATGAAATAGAAGATATTGCTTACCGCAAAGGCAAGTTCTACTTCGCAGTACTCATTATGCAACCTAACAAGAAGCATAAAGTAGAAATCTATATAGGCAACCCATCTAAGAGCTTTGAGAACTCCTTAGCAACTCAACAGTTAGAAGCCAGCTTCGTAAAGACAACAGGTGGACTATTAACTGGAGCACCTATACTAGCTAACAATATTTCTCTTCAGGGTAAAGATAGTAAAGGGACATCTCACCATATGGCTCGTATCACTGATAAGGATAACTTCGAGCTAGGCATGGCAGACACTGACTTAATCCTTGTCGGTAAACGTAACAGACTTTATGACCGAGCTAAGAATAAGACTGGTGATATTTTGTCTACAGTTGACATAGGTACGACCATTCCTGACATGGCGACACTAGAGAGCACTTACCTTAAGAAAGCAGGTGGTGAACTCACAGGAGCTCTTATCTTGCCTAATGGTGTATCTATCCAAGGTAAAGACGCTAATGGCGGTTCTCACCACATCGCAAGGATCATGTCTAATGGCACTCTTGAGATTGGTATGGCTGACACACGAACAATATTTGTCGGTAAAACTTTAGAGCACTACGACCGCTCCGATGGACAAATCTATCCAGTCATCACTAAGAAAGACAAAACTGAGCTTGAGACAAAGATAAAAGAAATCAAAGATCAAACCTCTAATATCTTTACGCAAGCTACAGCTGACACAAGATACCTACAGTTATCAGGTGGCAGTCTTACAGGAGCCCTTATCTTACCTAACAATGTCTCATTACAAGCTAGAGACAGCAAGGGAAGTGCTCACCATGTACTCCGTATCATTACTAACGATACCCTTGAGATTGGTATGGGGGATACAGAGACAGTATTTGTAGGTAAAACATTTAAGTATTTTGATAGAACTGACAATAAGACATATAGAGTAGCTACAGAGAAAGACCTTAAGAATATCTTAACGACTGAAACAGTTGACACTAAGATAGCTGAGGTTAAAACTCAAGTGGAAGCTAAGGCAGACAAAGCGACAACTGAGCAAAAACTTAATGACTTAACAACAGCAGTAGGCTCTAAGATTGACGCTAACAGTCTAACACCTTATTTGACAAAGAATGACGCTACAACTAGCTATTTGTCTAAAGATAGTGCTCAGAACACTTACCTATCTAAAGCAGACGCAGAGACAACTTATGCTAAGAAATCAGAGATACCAGCTGGAGGCGGTGGAGGTGGCACTACAGCATTGCCTTATAGTGAAATCACGACAGCTCAAGACTGGAATAACTATACTACAACAGGTGTATATAAGGTAACTGTAACAGGAGGTGCTAACGTACCCACAGCTCAACCATGGGGAGTACTGGTACCTAATGGCTTCCTTAAAGTATCCAACTATGGAGAGGGAAAGTTTATAGACCAATACTACTACACAGCCAATGGTGAAGTGTACTACCGCTTCTTTGCAGATAATCGCTGGAGAACATGGGGACGCATACAAACATCTCTTAATGGTTCCGTACACTTATATGGCGGTAAAGAACTTAAGTAACAGAAAGGAGATAATATTTGTTAATACCAACAGCAGTGCTAGGAGACGCTCTTCTAGCACTTCTTTTAGTTATCATTATTGTATTTGTCGATACGCTTACTAAGTGGACAGCTATTGCTATCCGCTATTGTAAAGACAAAGACTATTATCCTACAGTAATGAATTTGTTTAGAGCTGTTTTCTTCCGAGCATGGGAGACTGGCTATTTAGAAAGTAAAAAGTACAAGTGGAATATCATGATTAAATTTGTCTCTTATTCCACAGTTATACTCTTAGCAGTCTTTATTTACCTGCTATTCCCACAATATGAGGTACAAGGCTTCCACATCGGAAAAATTGTAGCTCTTTTATTGTATGTAGGGGTAATCTTTGCAGAACTCTTTAGTATCGCAGAGAACTTGAAAGAAGCTGGCTATGAGAGAAGCCAATTATTTGACAGAGTACTTGAAGCAGGGCTTAGCAGAATTGGAGTGAACTACAGAGTAGATGGCGACAAAATGGCTGAGCTTCCTAAGAAAGTATCTACAGAAATCGAAAGGAGAACAGATGAGAGAAATTAAATTTGAGGAATTGTCGGACTACACAGTCCCTGCTAGAGGTGCAATCGACAAGATTTACTTGCACTGGACAGCAGGGCACTATGGACAATTCTTTGGAGACTACCACTTGAACATCGACGCTGATGGTAGCCTACACACTGATATGGACAGCTTTATGGACTTGAAAGCTCACACATGGAGACGCAATAGTCGTGCTATTGGTATTTCTATTTGTTGTTGCTATGGAGCCTCTATAGACGCTGATGGCAATATTGATTATGGCTCAGAGCCTCCTACACAAGACCAATTAGACATGATGGCTAAAGTTGTCGCTAAGCTATGCGTAGAAATCGGTATTTATCCTGAAGGGAACGTATGGACACACGCTGAAGTAGCCGACTTCGATGGCTATGGTTTACATGATGACGATCCTGATATGCGATGGGACTTATATGGTTTAGGCTGGCAGATTAGACAGAGAGTGAGGGAGTATATCAATGAGTGGAGTACCGAACAAACACACGATTAAGAACTGGCTAAAGGTAATCATACCACTTGTACTTGTGATTGTAGTAGGCTTCCTAGCGTACCGCTTTAACACTCATGAGGTTCCTGAAGAGCCTACATACACACCAATGGCTCCTATCCATGTAGAGCATGAGAGAAAACAAACGACTACCTTTGAGTACTTACCAAAGACTGTAGATCCTATTACTGGAGTTCGTGAGGATACCGATGTACAATTCACGACTAAACAACAGCCACTTGTAGTCAATGTTAATGGCAAGCGTCATGAGATAGCTACAGACAACGTAAAGGAAGAACATAAGCTAGACAATGGAAAGCTAGTGGTAACTGAAACACATGAAGCAGTACTAGACCTAAGAGTACCTGAACAGCCACGCTTTAAGAAAGGCATTTATGTCGAGACAGACTTTAACAATGATAAGGCAATTACAGCAGGAGCTAGATTGTCGTACCAAACACCTAAGTTTGACGTAGACCTTAAGGCTGACCTTTACAGTCAAAAAGAACATACAAAAAGAACAACACTAACCGCTACTGGTTGGTTCTAACCAATAGCCCTCTATGGATATTCCGTAGGGGGCTTTTTTATATTCCTAAGGAGGCACATTGAGACAAGCACTAATTAAAGGAAGCAAGACAGATGAATGGTACACACCACTGGAAACTGTTAAGACAATGCTTAAAGTATTCCCACCTAAAAGAGGCGACCATATTTGTCTACCATTCGACACAAAAAAAAGCAATTTCTATAAAGTCATAACCAAAGATTATGATCCACAAGCCATCTATGGAATAAAAGATTGGCTAACAAAAGAGTATGAATATGACTATCTAATCACTAACCCTCCGTACAGCAATAAAGATGAGATTATTGAACGCTGTATAGAGAGTGGTAAACCATGCGTATTAGTTCTACCTATAGAGAGCCTAGGCGGTGTAAAGCGTCATGCACTCTATAAGAAAACTAATATAGCTATTTATGTACCGACTAAACGTATCAAGTTTATCAGTGAAGATGGTGAGGATAGTAAAGCACCTGCACACCACAGCATTGTAATGCTAATCAATGCGAAGCGTACAGAGATTATATTTGAGCATGAATTAGAACACTAAGGAGAACTTATGGCGAAAGTAATTAGAACTCAAATGAAAGCTATTAGAGCTAAATGTTTAGATTGTTGCTGTAACGACACTAAAGAAGTCGACAACTGCACTGTAGAGGACTGTCCTTTATGGGACTACAGAATGGGAAAGACACCTAAAGGAGTTGTAAAGGTAAACAAGCTAGACCTTAATGCTACACGAAAGAAAGGAGAATAAATGAATATTAAACCTGAGATTTTAGACCAATTAGCAGAGCTTGAAGTAGACGCACTACTTGAGGGCTTGCAAGACCCTGAGACAAGACTTAACCCATCATTCCTAGAGAAAGTCCGTAGGTTCCTACGAGACAATAAATTGGAGACCACTCCTGAGCTTGCTATTGAAGTCAAACAGGAAACACATGAAATTCCAGTATTTGACCCACCGACACTCATGGACGAACACTATGGTGATCACTAATGGAGTGGACTGAAGAACAGATAGCGAAAGCTAAAGAGGACTTTAGAGTATTCATATACATGGTATGGAAGATGATTAGTCTACCTGATCCTACACCCATACAATACGACATAGCTCATACATTACAGAACTTACCAAATGACCGCTTTATCATTGAGGGGTTCCGTGGTGTAGCTAAGTCATTCATTACTTGTGCATATGCTGTATGGACACTATGGAGAGACCCTCAGAAGAAAGTAGAGATTGTCTCCGCCTCTAAAGACCGAGCAGACGCTAACGCTATCTTTATCAAACGTATTATCTATACACTTCCATTCCTAGCTCATCTAAAGGCTAGACCAGACCAACGAGACCAACAGAACTTATTTGATGTCGGTCCAGCTGTTCCTGATATTTCTCCTAGTATTAAGTCAGTAGGTATTTCAGGACAGTTGACAGGTAGTCGTGCAGACTTATTGATTGCCGATGACGTTGAAGTAGCTAACAATAGTGGCACTCAGACACAACGAGACAAGCTCAATGAAGCTGTTAAAGAGTTTGACGCTATCATTAAACCTAAGGGACAAATTGTTTACTTAGGTACTCCTCAGAACGAAATGAGCTTGTACAATGAGTTGCAACAGCGTGGTTATCGTTGTCGTATATGGACTGTATTGTATCCTGAGAGCTTATCTGAAAGAGAATTCTATGGAGACCGCTTAGCTAAGATTATAGCCGACAAGTACGACAATAACCCTGAGCTCTACGCAGGGAAGCCTACAGATCCTAGACGATTTGATGAGGAAGAAATTTATAAGCGTAGATTGTCTTATGGTAAAGCTGGCTTTGCACTACAGTTTATGCTTAACACTAACCTAAGCGATCAAGAGAAATATCCATTGAAAGTACAAGATTTAATGATTGCTAACTTGTCGATTGATGAAGCTAATCTCAAGTGGTACTGGAGTAATGACCGACAACTCCGCATTAATGATTTACCTTGCGTAGCACTTAAAGGCGACTACTTTTATGAGCCTCAGGGACGCTCTAATGAAGTCTTTGAGTACACAGGTACAGTAATGGCAGTCGACCCATCAGGTAGAGGTAAAGATGAGACCTCTTATGCAGTCGTTAAGTATCTTAATGGCTACTTATTTGTCTTAGAAGTAGGTGGTACTAGAGAGGGCTATAGTGATAGCACACTCCGACAACTGGCTAATAAAGCTAAAATCTATGGAGTTAATGAGATTGTCGTAGAGGGCAACTTTGGTGATGGTATGTTTTCACAGCTCTTTAAACCAGTGCTTAATGATATACACCCTTGTAGCGTTACTGAAGTAAAGAATTATGCTCAGAAAGAGGCTCGTATCATTGATACACTTGAGCCAGTCATGATGAGACACAAATTGATTATCCATAAGCAGGTTATCATTGATGACTACCAAGTCTATGAGAACGCTCCTGCTTACTCTTTGATTTACCAAATGACACGCTTAAGCAGAGACAGAGGAGCACTAGCTCATGATGACCGCTTAGACGCTTTATGTATGGCTGTAGCCTACTGGTTAGCAGTCATGGATAGAGACGAAGAAATTGGTATGCAGGAACAGATAGAAGCTAAGCTAGAGCAATGGCTTGATCCTGACAAAGGGATATTCTACAGAGATGAGACAAACCAAATGCGACCAATGGGACGTTCAGAAGCTAAAAGGATAAGCACCTATAATATGCTTAAGAATTACTAACACAAAACTTACCACTAACCCTAAGGAAGTCAGAACGATTTCTTTAGGGTTTTTGTGGCTATTAAGCGTGTACAGAGGTTTATTTTGTCGCCTAGAGATTGTCTAAGGTATTTATACCTAAGGAATGACACAAGCCTCTACACACGCTAAACAAAAATCGCCATAGAGGCTGATGGTTTATTAAAAGACAGAAATAAATAAGAGTACTATAGGAACTCTTTAGTCCCTCTATAAGCACACCTATAGAACCCATATAGGAGCCCTCTTATAGCACTCTAAAGTTCTACTATATATAACTTATTGTAATACTCTTATGATTATTTCTCAATGTACCCACGAGATAGAAGAGTATCTTCTAGCTCTCTTTAGTTTTAACTAAAGTCTATCTATTAGACAACTTGAGACATCTATGTCAATAGCTTCTCAAGAAAACTAATAGGCTTATTTAGAACTTAATTTAGTTATTAACTCTTAAGACAGCAATAAGGAACTTATAGATTTTTTAGTTTTAACTAACGAAGTTTAGCAAACTAAAGGAACTCTATAAGAATACTATTAGATACTCTTAATTACTTCCGAACCATACACCTTTAATGATATACTTAAGGAGTAGTAAAGTACTCTTTAGGTATTCTAAAGAGGTGAACTTAATGACATATTTAGAATACATTAATGAATGGTTAAAGTATAAAGAAAGTGAGTACTCTTATAGCACCTTAAGAACCTATAGAGCCCTCATTAAGAAGCACTTTATACCATTCTTTAAAGACACAAAAGTAGAGGACTTAACACGACTACAGTTACAACATTTCATCAATACACTAAAGACATCACAAAAGGTCTGTATAGCACTACTTAAGAGAACCCTAAAGGAGCTCTACTACGATGAGCTAACCACTAAGGACTTCTCTACACAGCTAAGGAAGCCACCAAAGGCACACGTTACAAGATCCAAACAAGCACTCACAAGAGAACAAGTAGCCCAGCTATTCGACTACCTGAAGCCTAACTACTGGCACTACTTTATTCGCCTACTGTTTAACTCAGGACTACGAATAGGGGAAGCACTAGCCTTACAGTGGTGCGATGTCCTTTGGTACACTAAAGAACACACTTTAGTTCATCAAAGGGAATACCACCAGTGCTCTTATGTAGTACTAAAGATAACAAAGACATTTGATGAACATATGGGAGCTCTACACGAGCCTAAGACAGCGACAAGTATAAGAGACGTAATAGTTACTGATAGAGACACTATAGAGCTCTTATTTCACCAGTGGTCAGCTGTAGGTTTCCCAAAGAACTCTTATGTAGCCCAATCGAAACGCTGTAGTGATCAACCAGTATCAAGAGTAGCAATAAAGAATATCTTTAAGAAAGCTACAGAGGCACTAGGACTGCCATTTCTCTTAACTCCTCATCATGCTAGACTTAACTACACGAGCCACAGTTTAGCCTCAGGAGTTAGCGAAAAGAACCTACAAGCCCAACTAGGGCACAGCTCAACAAATCTAATTCGTAGTGTGTATGGTAAAGCCATTGGCAATCGTTTAGAGGAACTGATAGAACACAAAAGTATCTATTACTTCCGATAACGATAATTTATCGGAAGTAATTTAAGGCATAAAAATTGGGCCTAAGCTAGGCCCAATCAATATTTTCAAGGTTATTAGTTTTTACGTTTAAATGTATATGGTTCGTATTCTACTTCGTTTTTACGACCAGTCCACCAAGACCATAAGGCTTTTGCGATTTTCCATGCAATGCAACCTACGATAATACCTAATACTAATCCAGTTAATACATCTGTTGGATAATGTACAAATAAGTATACTCGTGCAAATGCAACTACACAGGCACCAATCAACGCTATAACGCCCCAGAATCTTTTTGTTGGACATATATTACTTAATCCTAAGTATAATGCTGTTGCAGCCGCAAATGATCCAAAACTATGCCCTGATGGAAATGAATATGTCGTTGCTGCTGGTGGCGGTGCTACCAATGGTACTTCAGGGAAATCTACAAATGGTCTTAAACGCGCTACATGAGGTTTTAACCCTTGGTCGCCTATGATGAATACTAAGACTAAGGAAATGAACATTCCAAGGCCAATAACGCGATATTTCTTTTGAATCATTAATATAATAGAAATTAAGATCCATAAAGCACCTGCACTTGTTATTTTTGATAACCAGTACATGATTGGTGTTAAATAAGAACTAATAAAATGTTGTTGTATATAAAATATGACTGTATGGTCAAATTGTAAAATTGTATCCATAGTGAACCTCAACTTATGATTTTAATTGATAATTATTGAGAATGAAATGTGTAATTTTAGCGTTTTCAGGTATAAGCACCTTACTACAAGTTAAAATAATAGCCTAATCTATGCATTCGGTCAATAGATTAGGCCATATTTAATAGAATGTTAATATTTATCTTTTTGTTTTACTCTTTGGTGAGTCTTTTTTTGCAGGTTCTGGTGCTGCAGGTTTCTTAGTAATAATCGTATCTACTGGATCATATGTAGACTCAAATACATCTGTTGTAGTGACCCAATTACCATATGTTATTGTACGATATGTATTAATTCTAAATCCAATATGACCTTCTTCTGTACTATCCTCTTTGGCAGAAGGATCTATTTTGGTAATCGTTTGATTTGGAATATCCGTACGGTCGCCAACACTGATGGAAACAGACTTCGGTACGTCTTCTGGTACACCTATGATATATATTGTTAGTTGTCCGTTATTCATAACACTTAATACATAGATATTATGAGCATATGGGTTTTTAAATTGAAAGTCCAAATATCCGTATGCAACGGTTGCATCACGTCCTGCAGGAATATAGCTAACAGGTTCAAAATGAGGTGTCCGCTCAATGATGTTCATACCAGATAGTAATGCAGTGTTAAATAATGTAGAGCTAACTTGGCAAATACCGCCACCAATACCCGGTACTAATTTTCCATCAATAATAACCGGTGCATCATCATAGCCAGCTTCTGCCGTACGTTCACCGACGACATCATTAAAGGAAAAGACCTCGCCTGGTTTGACTAATGTACCGCTAATTTTGGTTGATGCTAGCTCAATATTATGAGTTCTATTGGTGTTAGACGTATCAAAATTTGTAGTATAACTACCTAGAACAGCTGTTAATGGTTTTACATCATCGTTTGTAACACGAACTGTATCTTTAGATGTAAATTCTATAGAAATGTTGTTAAAATCATTTTCTTCTAGTTGAGCTTTTAATTGTTTAATTGTCTCATCAATATCAACGCGTTTTCCTTCTTTTGAAGGTGTCATCTTGACTTGGCCATTTTCAACCGTTAATAACGCATCATGACCTGATACATCGATTTGTTTTGCTAATTCTGTAAAATATGCTTTTGCTGTTACTTCATCAAGTTTATATACAGGATTTATATGTACTTTATAGATAAAAGCAGTAATCCTATGCATGATGAGCATTTTTAAATCATCTTCATAACCATAGGTAAAAATATTAGATTCCGTACTAGCTGTATCAAGCGTAATTCCTAAATCTTTTACTTTTACTTGTCGCGTACCTTGATTTGGTATTGTTATCGTAATTGTTTTATTATTACTAGCCTCTGTATGAATTAAGGAGCTAACAGCATCTCTAGAATATCCTGAGATATCTTGATCCTCATAATACAGGCCATATGTAATTGTGCCATCCATAGGAATTAAGCTGCAACCACTAGTAAATAGACAAAAACCGATTAATACACTACATAATAATTGTTTTAAGTTCATCATTATATCTTTCAAATAAAATTCGAGAAATTTGGTTCAAAATCATCTAATTATAGCATAATTCCATGTTTCTATGTGATACAATAATAGCATAGTGTTAGTAAAAGGAATATATATGTCACAGTCTAAAGAAGAGAAAAAACATTTCTATTTGCGCCATAATGATGCGTTAATGAATAGTACAAAATTATCGATGAAAGCAAAACAAAGCATTTTACTTTCAAAGGCTGAAAATACAGTAAATGCCTATGAGTCAGATTGGGATGACTTCGTTGATTGGTGTAATTACCAAAAGGTATCCTATTTTCCAGCAACACCAGAAACAATTGTCAATTATATTAATGACTTAGCAGATTATGCAAAGGCTAATACGATTGCTCGTCGCATTAGTGCCATATCAGAAAACTACAATGCTTCTGGGGCTAGAGAAAATCCATGTATGTCCCCTCTTGTGAAACAAGCTTTGCGAGGGATACGACGTTTAAAGGGAACCTTTCAACAAGGTAAGACCCCTATTTTATTAGATGATATTGAAGATATTTTAGAATGTATCGATGGTAGTGATATTCCAAAGATACAGAAATTACGAGATAAAGCAATTTTACTCATTGGATTTATGGGGGCTTTTAGACGCAGTGAAATTGCAGCCTTAACTGTAGAGAACTTAAAGTTTTCTCCACAAGGTCTTGAGATATTTGTCGCTTCATCTAAAGCTGACCAAGAAGGTCAAGGTGCTATTGTAGCGATTCCAAGTCTACAAGGTTCTCCATTGGATGCCGTACGAGCTTTAAAAAAATGGTTAACTGCCAGTGGCATTACATCTGGACCTGTATTTCGGGGCTTTACTAAATCAATGTCATTACGAAAAACGGCAATTTCTGATAAGTCCATTGCAGAGATTGTAAAAAAATATATTTCTCTTATCGGACTCGATCCTGCCATGTATGGTGCTCATAGTTTAAGGCATGGCTTTGCTACGACTGCAGCCGCTTATGGCGTCGAGGAACGTAATATCATGCGTCAGACGCGACATCACAGTGTAAATATGGTACGCCGTTATATTAATGAAGCAAATAAATTCGTCGATAATCCTATCTCAACAATTTTTGAAAAACGATTAAAATAATATTATATAATGAAAATGGCTAGTATAGATGGTTTTCTCATTGAAGAACATCTATACTAGCCATTTCGTATATATTTAATTTTGAGCCATATAGTCCATAGCTCTTGTTGGACTATCAGTTTTATATACAGGCACCTTTATTTTGGTCCCTGGTGTTAAATTACCAGAATCAGAAATATTATTTAATTCCTTTACTGTATGTACTACCTCACGAACATCCACATTAGATGCAGTTGAACGCGATGCAATATCCCATAAGGTATCTCCAGATTTTACAGTAATCTCTTGAACACTATGTGATTCCATAGCAGGAGTTGTTTGTTGATAACCGATAACCATTGCAAAACAGATACCAAGCATAATCATAATGTGTCTCATAATACATTACCTCTTTTATTTATCGAACATAAAATTCAGAACGTTTGTTTGTTTACAATAAGATAATAGCACACAAACGGATGTTCGGTCAAGCATTTTAAGAACAAATGTTTGCAAAAGTATAAAAATATCTATATAATAGGGATATAAAGAAAATAATTATAGTATACACTTTTACATATCCCATTTTTAGTACATATATGGAGGTTCCTGTGAGACGCCCAGCTACTGATATTAATACAAAACAACGTCGTATATTAGAGTTTATTCGAGATTCTTTACATAATGAATATCGTTGCCCTACTGTTCGTGAAATTTGTGCTTATGTAGGTCTTAGTTCTACGTCCACTGTTCAATCACATTTAAATACATTAGAAAAATTTGGGTATATTAAACGCGATCCTAATAAAAACCGTGCTATTACGATTTTAGATGAAGGAAAACCGAAGGTTTCTGTATCTAAAGAGAACAATGAAACTACTAGCTCTGATAATTTTGAATTCCTTGGTGCAGGATTAAAACAAGTTCCTCTTATCGGTACAGTACAAGCAGGCACACCAATTACAGCTGTTGAAAATTTAGAGGCTACATTGACCTTACCTGTTCAGCTTACAGGTGATTCTGATTGCTTTATGCTTCGTGTTCAAGGGGAATCGATGATGAATATTGGTATGTATGAAGGCGATATGTTAATTGTACGTCATCAAAATACAGCCAATAATGGCGATATTGTGGTAGCTCGTATTGATGATGAAGCGACTGTAAAACGTTTCTATAAGGAAAATGGTCATATTCGTTTACAGCCTGAAAATGATAATTTTGATCCTATTATTGTTGATGATTGTCATATTGAAGGACTTGTCATTGGATTAGTACGTGATAGAATATAACAAAAAGACGGCAACATATGTTGCCGTCTTTTTGTTATATTGAGATTTTATTTCTACGTATACTAGCGAAAATTGCACCAGATATATTATGCCATACACTAAAAATAGCTCCTACTAGAGTTGCGAGAGGGTTTAAAGCAAAATTAGTTGCTGCTAGCGTTACGGCTAACCCACTATTTTGCATACCTACTTCTATTGCTAATGCAGTAGTTTTATCGTATTTTAATTTAAGAGTTTTTCCTACAATTAACCCTAATAGTAATCCTAATACATTATGTATACCAACAATAATAAGAGTTAATAAGCCAGAAACCAATAGTTTATCCCTATTAACTGCAATAATAGCTGCTATTAATAATATAATAGCAATCATTGAAAATATAGGACTTATACTGGTAAGTGTATTAATGTGTGATTTACAAACATATTGAATGACACCACCTAATAAGATTGGTATAATAATGACTTTCACCATTGTAATCATCATTGGTAGCAATGCAACATCTACCCAAGCACCACCAATATATAAGATTAATAATGGTGTTACAATGGGTGCTATTAATGTCGATGTAATTGTCATTCCTACTGATAGTGGTACATCACCTTTAGCGATGTAGGTTATAACGTTACTAGCCGTGCCACCAGGACAGCAACCAACTAATATAACGCCTATTGCAATATCTGGTGGTAAGGTAAATATATGGCAAATTCCCCATGCTAATAAAGGCATGATTGTGTATTGTGCAAGCACTCCAATACAAATATCTTTTGGATGCCTAAAAATATTACATAGGTTTTCAAACTTAATTGTAAGGCCCATACCGAACATAGCGATACCAAGTAAAAATGGTGTATAAGCAACAGCCCATGTAAAATATGAAGGAACTATATAGGCCATACATGAAAAACCGATGATTAGAACCATTAAGTATTTAGAAATTAACTGAGTCAGTGTTTGTAAATAGTTCATAGTTTCTCCCTTCTAATTTGCATCGAAGGAAAAGTTATCGATAAGTCGCGTAGATCCAATATATACAGCCATAGCGACTAATACTGGAGATGTAATCTCATGAACTGGTTGCATTGTATTAGCATCAACAACTGAAACATAATCTATCTTGGCTAAGGGCTCAGTATTAATAATTTCTGTCATAGTATTAATGATACTATCAGCAGAAGCACCATGTTTAATGGTTTGTTTTCCCATTTGAATAGCTTTATATAATATGGTAGCCGCTTTTCGTTCTTCCTTAGATAAATATGTATTTCGAGAAGATTTTGCTAGACCATCCGATTCACGAACGATTGGCACTCCAATTATATTGACCGGAAAATTTAGATCATAAACCATTTTACGAATAATGGCTAGTTGTTGTGCATCTTTTTCACCAAAGTAGGCATTGGTAGGTTGAATAATATTAAATAGCTTCGTTACAACCGTACAAACACCTTTGAAATGAATAGGTCTACTAATACCACACAATGTATCAGATAACTCAACAATATTTACAAATGCTTTTCTATCATGATACATTTCATCTGACGTTGGAGAAAATATAATATCCGCCTTATGGGCTTCACAAAGGGATTTATCTCTATTAATATCACGTGGATAAGAATTTAGGTCTTCGTTTTCACCAAACTGAGTTGGATTAACAAATATAGATACAATGACCTTATCATTATCCTTTCTAGCTTGATCTATCAATGCGGCATGACCATCATGTAAATATCCCATTGTTGGTACAAAACCAATAGAATATCCCTTATCTTTCCAATGGTTTACTATGCTGCGTATATTTTCGATTGTAGTTATAATTTCCATAATAATGCCTCCGGTACTTATAAATTGTAAATACGAAGATAGTCCTATACAGTCTACTGTAATTCGATCAAAAACAGTTAGTCTTGATCAACTAATAAACCATGTTTTTCATAGTTTTTTATATGACTTATCTTATTATTTTCATCTACAAATACAACAAGAGGCTTATGGCTCTCTACTTCTTTTTCATTTAGTTGAGCATAACACATGATAATTACTTTATCATGTACTTGCACATGTCTTGCTGCAGCGCCATTTAAGCATATAACACCACTGCCTGCTTCGCCAGCAATCGTATATGTGCTAAAACGTGCTCCATTATTAATGTTTACAATTTGAACTTGTTCATATTCTCGAATTCCAGATGCATTCAATAAATCTGTATCGATAGTAATGCTCCCGACATAATCAAGTTCTGCTTGTGTCACAGTAGCTCTGTGAATTTTACCTTTTAACATTGTTAGTTCCATGTTAAACTCCTTGTGTTTTAATGTAATCGCCTTATGGTCGATTCGAAATATCACAATCATTTTGTTTATCATGAATTAACAGTAGACTAGAGTATAGTTAAAAATACTATCTCCATGTGAGATTATATCATAATACAATCTTTATAAGAAAAAAATATATTTATAGGCATATAAAATAATATTTATAATGTATTTCTTATAAAATAAAACCAGTAGTTATAAATCATAGCTACTGGTTTTAGTATCGTAATATTTTATTGTAAATATTCAGCTAATGCCTTATCAATGTATGCAGCTTCTTCTTGAGAAGGTTCACACATAGGTAAGTTGAATATACCTGCTGGTAAACCTAATTTTCGAGCTGCATATTTAACTGGTATTGGATTTGTTGTAATGAACATAGCCTTAATAATTTCAGCTAATTTTTGATGTAATTGTGTTGCTTTTTGATTATTGCCCTCTTCAAAAGCAGCAATCATATCGTTCATATCTTGACCGGCCACATGAGATACTACAGAAATAACGCCTGTGCCACCAACGGAAAGAATAGGCAATGTAAGACCATCATCTCCGCTGTATACCATGAAATCTTCACTAGGCATTAAACGCTTAATTTCAGAAGCAATCATCAAATTACCACTAGCCTCTTTGATGGCACAAATATGTGGATATTCCTTATGGAGGCGTGCTAGTGTAGCTGGAAATATTCCAGTTCCTACGCGACCAGGTACATTGTATACCATGATTGGTAACGTTGTAGCCTCTGCAATAGATTTAAAATGCAAATATTGACCTTGTTGATTAGGCTTATTGTAATACGGTACAACAACTAACAATCCATCAATACCAGGAATCGTAGATACTTCTTTAACAAAGTCTACAGAGCCCTTTGTATCATTGGAACCTACATTAGCTATAATAGTACCTTTATCACCGCACGTTTCAGCAATCGCTTTAAATAAAGCAATCTTGCTTTCACGGGATATAGTAGGATTTTCACCTGTGGTACCACAAACAACTAAGCCATCAGAACCATGATTTAATAGATGCTCTGCAATGGCAACTGTATTTTCAATGTTGACTGATCCATCTTCGTTAAACGATGTAATCATAGCCGTTAATACACGACCAAAGGTTTTCATATGTTTCTCCCCCTTGATAGATATTAAAATGCTTCTTTTTCTACCAAGTATTCTGCAATTTGCAATGCATTTAGTGCAGCACCCTTACGAATTTGGTCACCTACGATCCAGAAATTCATGCCTTTATCATTGTATAAATCTTTACGGATACGACCGATTTCACAGTCATTTTGATTAGATGTATATAGTGGCATAGGATATTCTTGTTCTGCTGGATTATCTTTTACTTGTAATCCTGGAAATGCAGCACAAGCCTTGCGGAATGCTTCTACAGATACTGGTTCTTCTGTTTCTACTAATACGGATTCAGAATGAGAGCGATATACTGGAACACGAACAGTTGTTGGCACTACTTGAATAGTGTCATCATGAAGAATTTTGTGTGTTTCGTTTACCATCTTCATCTCTTCTTTAGTATAATCGTTTTCTAAGAATACATCAATTTGTGGTAACAAATTGAACGCAATTGGGAAGTGTTTTGGTGCAGAACCTGTTGGCAACAAGTTAGCAGTCATTTCCTTGCCTTCAGCATATTCTTTTACTTGGTTTTGAAGTTCTTCAATACCTTCTTTACCAGCACCAGATACAGCTTGGTATGTAGATACTACAATGCGTTTAATTGGAGAAATATCATGCAATGGTTTTAAGCCAAGGCTCATGATGATTGTAGAACAGTTTGGATTAGCAATGATACCCTTATGTTTCAAAATATCTTCAGGGTTAACTTCAGGTACAACGAGTGGCACCTCTGGATCCATACGGAATGCACTGGAGTTATCAATAACAATAGCACCGCGTTTAGCAGCTTCTGGAGCTAATATTTTAGAAATAGAGCCACCTGCAAATAATGCAATATCAATACCATCAAAGGATTCAGGTTTTGCTTCTTCAACCACATAGGTTTTCCCATTAACTGTAAGTTCAGTACCAGCAGAACGAGCAGAAGCCAATAGTTTTAAATTTTCATAAGGAAAATTACGCTCTTCAATAAGTGTAATGAATTCTGCCCCTACTGCACCAGTAGCACCAAGAATTGCAAGATTAGGTTTTTTCATTGTGTATCTCCTCAATTAATCAATTGTTGTTCAGTATTATAAATAATGTTCTAAGCCATATGTTAAGCCTGGTTTAGAGACAATTTTCTTACATGCTAGAACGACACCAGGCATGAAGGATAAACGGCTTAAGCTATCATGACGAATTGTTAATGTTTCATCATAGCCGCCAAATAATACTTGTTGATGTGCTACATAACCAGGAAGACGAACGCTATGGATAGTAACATTGTCTACTTTTGCACCACGTGCACCTGGCAAACTTTCACGTGTTAAATCTTCAGAACCTGTCACATTTGCAGCCTCTTTTGCATCATTGATTAATTTAGCCGTCAAAATAGATGTACCAGATGGAGCATCATATTTATGGTTGTGATGTAATTCGATAATTTCTACATCAGGGAAATATGGCGCTAATTCAGCAGCCACTTTCATCATCATAACAGCGCCCAATGAGAAATTAGGTGCTACCAAACAATTGGCATTATGTTTTAAACCGATTTCATTCAATTCGTTGCGTTGTTCTTCAGTTAGGCCTGTTGTGCCTATTACAATATGCACGCCAGCACTAAGAATTTTTTTGGCATTTTCGAAAATAACAGCAGGATTTGTGAAATCAACGATAACGTCAGGTTTATTATCGCTCAATACTTCGTCAATAGTTTCAGCCATTGTGATATGTAATGGTTCAATTCCTGCTACAGTGCCCACATCTTGACCTGCTTTAGATGGATCGATGCCACCAACCATTGTCAATTCAGAATCTGCATGTACTGCTTTTACGACTTCGCGACCCATTTTGCCGCCTGCACCGTTTACCATTACTCTAATCATATTTACCTCCAAAAAAGCCAGTGGAGGCATCCACTGGCTTAATATATACGATATATGACACATCGTTCATTAAACAAGAATTATGATAGCACTCCACCAATGTAATATTGGTGACAGTCGTCTACCTATTAAATAGACAACCAGCACGATGATTTGGCTGTCATCCCACTTCGGCAAGTACACCTTTTATCATGAATCATTGTTTGCCGACTCCTCATGATGACTATTTATACCCGCGCCTCTACCTTATTATTGAGTTAATATAATAAGTATAAGTAATTATGCGTATTTAGTCAATGAAAATGGTCAATAAGTTCTTGTGCAGCAGCAAGTGCTGTATGAGACATTCCCTTGCCGGACATCATGGATGCGATTTGTGAAAGCCGTTCTTCCTCGCTCAATTCAGATAATGTAGAAATAGTACGGCCTTCTTGTTCTTGCTTAGATAAGTGATAATGCTGTTTTGCAATACTTGCCGTTTGTGGTAAATGAGTAATACAGAATACTTGATTTGTCTTGGAAAGAGCTAAGATTTTTTCAGCTACCTTCAATGCTATATCTCCACTTATACCGACATCGATTTCATCGAATACAAGTGTTTTGTGATTATCTGTACGGAATACGGATTTTAGTGCCAGTGCAATGCGAGCCAATTCACCACCAGATGCAACTTTATGTAATGGTAGCAACTGTTCGCCTTTATTAGCGGTAAATAATAATTCAATTGATTTAGCGCCTAATGGTAAAAGTTCTTCACTTTTATCTATGAAAAAACGAATATCCCCTTTTTCCATACCTAAATCAACAATTTCAGCTCGTAGTTGTTTAGCAATTACATCTGCATTTTCATGACGTATAGAAATTAATGCTGCTAAAGCTGTTTTTGCAACCTTTTCTTTTTCCACTAATTGTTGTTCTAAAGCCCCTTGTTCACAAACTTCGGATTCTAATTCCTCTAAGCGTTGTTGCGCCTTTTCTTCATAATTTAATATATCTTGGACTGTTTCGCCATACTTCTTTTTAAGACCATAGATTACAGAGTCTCTATCTTGGCAGTATGCATAGCGTTCTTCGTCATAACTAATAGAATCTCGGTATCGATCAAGAGATTGAGCAGCCTCTTCTAATTGAAAATATGCAGAATTAACGAGTTCAGAGATTTCTTTAACCTCATCATCATATTTTACAAGATCATTTACTTCTACCTTGATAGCATTAACTGTATCTAATAATGGATGCCTGCCTCCATAAAAAGCATCATAACATGAACCAAGTACCTTATCGATATGATCGAAGCTATCTAAACGTTTCAGTTCTTCAGCAATAGATTCATCCTCGCCTATTTGTAATCCAGCCTCTTCTATTTCATCGATTTGAAAACGAAGCATATCAAGTTCACGGGCTCGTTCAGCCATGTGCTCAGATAAATTATCTAGCGCTTGCTTGGCCTCTTTATATTCTTTATAGGCTGCTTTATATTCTTTATAAGCCTTACTACCAGCCTGGTTATAACCATCTAAATACTCATGATGTGAATCAGGATTTAATAATTTTTGATTACTGTATTGACCATGAATATCGGCTAATAATAGACCAATCTCTTTAAGCGCCTTTAGAGGAATGGGTTGATCATTAGCCAATATAATAGATTTACCAGATGTATTAAAGGACCTAGATAGAATTAGTTGATTATCCTCTACCAATATATTTTTTGATTGTAATAAATCTAATAAACTTTGGTGATTGGCAATATCGAATATGCCATCTATAACAAAACTATCTTTACCATGACGAATAAACTCGCTGCTAGCGCGTTCTCCTAATAGAATACTGAAAGCATCCATTAATATGGATTTACCTGCCCCAGTTTCGCCGGTAAAGATAGTTATGCCATCTTTAAATGAAATATTCATTTGCTCAATCAACGCAAAATTTCGAATGCTCATTTGCGTCAACATATAATTACTAATCCTTCATTAAATCTTGAATTCTAGAAAGAATTGCAGGTACCTCAGCTTCGGAGCGCGCGATAAGTAAAATTGTATCATCTCCTGCGAGTGTACCAATTAATTCAGACCATTTTGCATGATCAATAGAAAATGCTACAGATTGAGCAGAGCCAGGAATCGTATGTAGCACGACCTGATTTAAGCTATGATCAACCTTGATCAAGGAATCTTGGAATAAACGGTTAATACGACTACGTGATAATACTACATTTTCTTCTGGAGATAATGCGTATCGATAATGTCCATCGCCAGTTGGTATTTTAATTAACATTAATTCTTTGATGTCACGAGAGACAGTAGCCTGTGTTACTTCTATGCCTTCTTGTAATAAAGCCGCTGCTAACTCCTCTTGTGTTTCAATCGCCTTAGACTGAACAATTTCCTTAATTTTGTTATAGCGATAGCGTTTCATTTTTTGCTCCCTTTTTAAACTTGCACATAAAAGAGAATAGTATCTTTCTTACATTATTATACCATATATTCAAAATTAATATATGGTATATTCCGTATATACCATACGTGTTATGCATATTGTACTAATAATTAATAATTAGTTAATTTATGGAGTTTTCACCTCTTATAAACACACATAATATATGGTTCATCTATTTATAGAGAATTTATGATTAACGATTTTTACAGGTGAGTTGCATAAATAAAAGACCCTTTAATGGGTCTTTTATTTCGTATTATGCATTTTTAGTATAGTAAAAGTATAGATTATTTACTATAAGTATAAAATAGCTGTTATGGCAATTATCGTTTTTGAATTAAATATAATTCAGGTGGATTGTTAGCTTGATTTATAGGGTGCCAATGGCATACATTATACTTTGCTTGATCTAACTGTGCGATATATTCATGCAATGCTTCTTTCTCTTCCATACCTTCAGGTGTGCCAGGATATGCTACGATAGTAATGATTCCATCCTTAGCGAGTTTAGGAAATGCATTGTTTAGAGCTTCAATCGTATTATGAGGGCGTGTTATGATGCTATGATCTCCACCGGGTAAATACCCTAAATTAAATATAATTAAATCAATGGTATTTTCTTTGATTTCTTGATGAAGTGCAATGTCGTGAGAATTGTGTAAAAATGTAATTGTTACATTTGACTGCAATTTCTTGGATGCTAGTAATTCCCTGCTAGCACTGACAGCCTGTTCTTGAATGTCTATGCCATATAAATGACACTCAGGTTGAGCTCGTTCTGCTAAATACAGTAAATCGTGGCCATTGCCACATGTTGCATCCACTACAACAGAGGCAGATTTCATAATGCGATCCCAAATAAGATGTTGAAATTGAACTGCATTGTTGATATTAATCATATGCGTTCACACTCCTTATAATAACTCGTCCCTACGAGATGCTAATTTTTTAAATAATGTGCCAAAGAAGCATTGATCTTTAAATCGAACAAATAAACAATACACAGGATTCGATGAAATATGTAAAGCCTCTTTGTTAGTAAATGAATAGTCAAATGTACCATCTATGCATATATGCAGTTGAGGTTCACGATCAGGCATTGTAATTTGAATGGTATCATGTTCTTCTAAGACCATAGAGATACCTTGAATTAAATGTGGCGCAACTGGGGTTATAATAATAGATCGATTATCTGGCTTCATAATAGGACCACCAGCGGATAAATTATATCCTGTAGACCCTGTAGCTGATGAAATAATTAGTCCATCAGAAGGATACATCTGCGTATGTTGTCCATTTACAGCTAAATTGATACGCGCCATTTTAGCTGGTTCAGAACGTGTAATAACGACTTCATTAATAATTGGGACTAAGTCTTCTCTTATTCCGTCTTCCCTATCTATATAGGCATGAAGATGGCCTCTTTTTTCAATTGTATAGTCACCTTGAGCAATGCGTTTAATATGACTTTGTAATTGATGGACTTCAATTTGATTTAAGAAACCAAGTTCTCCTAAGTTAATACCACATACAGGTATATTATAAGAGAAAATTTGACGTGCTAAATGGATGATGGTGCCATCGCCACCAAAACTAAATGCTACATCAATATGTTTAAAAATCTCTGGTCTAGGAAGTACATTTTCCTTTGGTATTTGTAATACCTTGTAAGTATCAGGTCTTTCAAGATCATCTGGTAAATATACTTCTATTTGCTCTTCTCTACAGATATGAGCTGCCATTTTAAGAACGGCCATGATTGTACTTTTACCCATATTAGGAAAAAAACCAATACGCATATATCTATCTCCTATAGCATGTGAGCCTCATCTACAACTGCTGTAATTAATTCATCAGTTATAGATAATGCACCTTCTTCAGATTTAGTAAAATATCCTAAAAACTCAATATTGCCTTCCGTCCCTTTAATTGGTGAGAAGGTTAATCCGTGTAAATATAATTTGCAATCATAAGCAACCTGTAATATACGTGAAAGTACCTCTTCATGTACTGCTCTCTCTCGAACAATACCTCCCTTTCCGACCTTTTCTTTACCGGCTTCAAACTGAGGCTTGATGAGAGCTACTAATGAACCTGTATTTTTTAATAGTGTAGTAGCTACAGGTAATACCTTATCGAGAGATATAAAAGCTACATCAATAGATATGAAATCTACAAGTTCACCCAATTGTTCTGCAGTAACCGCACGTATATTTTGCTTCTCCATATTGATTACGCGTTCATCTTGGCGAAGTTTCCAAGCTAGTTGGTTATATCCTACATCTATTGCAAACACCTTGGATGCACCATTTTGCAATGCACAATCTGTAAATCCACCCGTGCTAGCTCCAATATCAATCATGACTGCATCGGTTAAATCAATGGGATATATTTGAATAGCTTTTTCTAATTTTAAGCCTCCACGACTTACATATGGTAAGGTATTACCTTTCACTGTGAGATTTGCATCTACAGGAACCTTTGTACCAGCCTTATCGATTCGTGTTGTATCCATAAAGATTTGACCAGCCATAATAGCGGCTTTTGCTTTTTCTCGACTTTCAAATAAACCTCGGTTAACAAGGAGAATATCTAAACGTTCTTTATTACTCATATGACACCATTATACACATAGAAATATTGAATATAAGCTATTAGAATACCTAATACTAAACCACCAAATACTTCAACTGGCGTATGACCTAGTAATTCTTTTAATGCAATTTCTCGGTCTTTTAAAATAACAGGAATATTTCGTTTACTAAAATACTCCACAATTTGGTTTAATATTTGTGCTTGTCGACCAGCTTGACGACGTACACCAGACGCATCATACATGACTACAATAGAAAATACTAATGCTACCACAAATATATCAGTAATACCATTATTTTTAAAGTACAAAGCGGCAGTAGTAGAAATTACAAAGGATGTATGTGAACTAGGAAATCCTCCGGAACCTACTAAACGTTCAAAACGCAATGTACGATAACGGACAAGTTGCCATAAGAATTTAATGGCTTGTGCTGAAAACCAGCCCCAAAATGCGGCTTGCGCTATATAATTATGACAAATTTCCTCTAAAATATGGTACATATAACTTTATCCTCTAATGTTTAATGTGTACGATCCAATAAATAATCAATAATAGCACTTAGTATGTGAGTATCATCTTTTATTGTTGCTAAAGCAGCATGTGCTTTTTGTGCGACTACATGTGCTTCATTACGTGCCTCATCAAGCCCTAACAATGAAACATAAGTGGATTTATCTTGTCGTATATCACTACCAGGTGTTTTGCCTAACTCTTCAATGGTTCCCGTTACATCAAGAATATCATCTGTAATCTGGAATAGCAAACCAAGACAATTGGCATATGTCATATAAGCCACATATTTTGCTTGGTCAGCATTAGATAAGATGAGCCCTAACTCAATGGCCGAATTAAATAAAGCACCTGTTTTTCCACTATGTAAAACTTTTAATTCCTCAAGAGGGATATGTTTTCCTTCGGATAGTAAATCAAAAGCTTGTCCGCCAACCATGCCTTCAGGACCAGCTGCGGTCGCTAAACATTGGATAGCCTTGATTTTTTGCTCAGCTGATGCGGTTGTATTTTCACTACAAAGTTGAAATGCATAGGTCAATAAACCATCACCTGCAAGAATGGCCATACCGTCTCCATATACCTTATGGTTGGTTAAATTACCTCGGCGATAATCATCATTATCCATAGCTGGTAAATCATCATGAATTAGTGAGTATGTATGAATACATTCCAATGCACATAGGAACTCTTTATATAATGATGCATCAACCTTCATTGCATCTAAAACAGCTTTGGTTAAGATAGGACGAATTCGTTTTCCCCCTTGTAATAAACTATAGTTCATAGATTCATATAAACGTTTATATTCTGGTATAGGGGAATTTAATACGGCACTTAACCAGTGTTCAATCGATTGTTTGCTAGTTTCTAAATATGTCTTTAACATAGCTTATTACTCTCCGATGCGTACCTCTTCGATAATCTGTTGAATTTCACCTTCCACAGAATCCAGCATATCTGCACATTCCTTAACTAAGGTTAAGCCTTTTTTATATTGATTTAACAGCTCTGACATAGATAATTCACCATCGTCGAGTTGACGAACGATATCTTCAAGAGCTTTATATTTTTTTTCATAACTTTTTAGTGATGTTGCCATCCTGTAATACCTCCTCTACAACTGCTTTTATAGAACCATCACGCAATGTAATTTTAAATACATCTCCTTTGGCCATATTTTGAATTGAACTTATAGTATGTCCCTCTTTTTCTATTTTGGAATATCCTTTCACCATTAAATGGATTGGATTTTGTAGTGATAATTCCTGTGTTATAAGTGAAAGTTTATGCTTTTCATGTTGCCATCGTTGTGATGCTAAAGTTTGTAATTTCTCCTTATAGGATTGTAAGAGGGAATTTTGTTTGTGCAGTAATTGTAATGCAGGAAATCCGAGGCGACGATTAAAAATTGTACTTAATTCAATACGTTTTTGCTGTAATGTTTGATCCATTACATACTGTAAATAATCAAGTTTTTGTTGTAAATGCTGTTGTAGTGTAGTCAACGGAAGAACTGCAATTTCTGCGGCATGACTAGGTGTAGCACCACGCATATCAGCAGCGTAATCAGCTAATGTATAATCTGTTTCATGACCTACTGCAGAAATAATAGGTGTAGATGCATTGTAAATAGCTTCGATAACAACTCTATCATTAAAGCACCATAAATCCTCCATTGAACCGCCGCCGCGACCGACGATAATGACATCAACATCTGGATCTTTATCTGCAGCTTCAATTCCTTTAGCTATGATTGGACCCGCTGTTGTTCCCTGAACTGGTACAGAGAATAATTTAAATTGCATAAGCGGATTTCTATGTTCACTAATATGTAATATATCGTGTAAAACAGCACCTGTAGAGGATGTGACAATACCGATACAACTTGATAGAACTGGTATTGGTTGTTTATGAGCATCATCAAAATAGCCCAATGCGGATAATTCTCTTTGCAGAGCATCGAATTCAAGCTGTAATGGGCTTTTAGAACCAACCTGCATATCCGATGCGATAAGATTTAAACGGCCCATTTTGTTATAGAAATTAACGGATGCCTTGATTGTTACTAATAATCCATTTTGGAATGCATTAGCGAGTCCTTTACTTTGAACCGTACTAGACCACATCGTTACATCTATAGATGATTCTTCATCCTTTAAGGAAAAATACACATGACCACTACTATGACGCTTAGCATTTGTTATGGTACCACTAACATAGACATTTTTTAGGAGATACTCTCTATCTATTGTTCGTTTTATTAAGTTATTTAATTGGGTAATACTCAATACATTCACGATATACCTACTTTTGTGTTGCTAAAAATGCCCCATAAGCGTTTCCCGTAGCATTGTCGACGGAGAATTTAGGATTTGCAAAATGAACACTTACGTTATTCTTATGACAAAAACCATTTAGACGATTGCGTAGTATAGAATTACTCATTACACCACCAACGGCAATTAATGTTGATACTGGTGAATGTTTGAGATGATAGGTTAATAATTTTTCCAGAGAATTTCCTATACAACTAAATAGTGCCTTACTCATAGATGCAGGTGACGCCCCTTTTTCGATATTACGCAGTGCAGCACTACAAGGACCAGCAAAGCTAATCCATCCTTCTTTAACAGAGGAAGGTAGCGGATCATACGTATCTGTTTGTGAAGCAAGCAGTTCTAATTCTTTGCCACAAGGAAATTGAATACCTAATGCAACACCTACACGGTCGACAAATTGTCCGCCTTGTAGATCCTTAGAACCACCGATAATAGAGCTTTCAAAAATCCCCTTACCTTTATATTCTGTTAAAACGAGTTCTGTAGTACCACCAGAAAGATGTAAGCTATAGAATGGAAACGTAGGGACATGTCCAATTTCTCTTAGGGCTGCTAAAATATGATTTTCTTGATGTGCAAATTCATACATTGGTACTTGCATCATATGACTTAGTGCTCTAGCAAAACCATGACCAACAAGAAAGGCCGGCATATAAGAATCATCAGAGCGTCTAGGAAAAGCACTAACACCAATACCCGATAATGGAACTTGAGGTAATTCTTCGATAAGACGAGGCAATACCTTTGTATGTTGAAACACCATATTAGATTGTTGAAGTCCCTTCATTCCTGGCTTTACATCTAATATTTTTCGAGCTTCCCCTACTATATTTAGTTCATCATCAATAATGGCACAGCTCGTCGTATAACAGCTTGTGTCAATTCCTAGAAAATATCGTTTCATTATTTACTCTTATTATAAGCATCTAGAATCGCATTGATTAATTTATAGGATGCATCAGAACCAAAGGATTTTGCTAATTGTACAGCCTCGTTGATAACAATAGATGGAGATACCTCTTCACTATTGTAGTTGAGCTCCCAAATCGCAAGACGTAAAATGGCGCGGTCTACTTTATCCATAAGTACAAATTTCCGTTTTGTGCAATATGGTTCAAGTATTGTGTCGATTTCTTCGAGATGGGATAACACACCATCTATTATTTGGTTTGCATAAGCAATATCCATAGACAACGAGATTTCTCCATCTGGGAAAAACACATCATCATTAGAGGTATGAAATTCATTAGCGTATAGAACTTGGAATGCATATTGACGTGCTTCACGTCTATTTCTCTTTTTAGACATATTGTCTCCTTATTCTTTGATAATTCCTTCAATATGTACATCAACCTTTACGTGATCAAGGTCAAGCGTATTCTTTAGTGTTTGTTTAATTTCAGACTGCAATTGTTTTGCTATATCTATTACATTGTATCCGTATAGACAACGGATATACACATTAATTTCGATAAAGCCTTTTCTATGCTTTACATTAATGCCTGGTAAATTTTTTTGTCCAAAAGCGTTCGTTATACCATCAACAATTTCATCATATAAGCGTGGACTTAAAGAATGAATACCAGGAATTGTACTTAAGGGCTTAATAGCAACATCAATGATGACGGAATCTGCAATATCTACTGTTGCTGTATCTAAGCCATAGTTTAATTTATCGTCTTGACTCATAGGCCCTCCTATTATTCGTTACGCTGAATTGGTTCAGGTGTAAAATCATCAAAAATAATATCTTGGACTACGATGTCAATTGTTTCAACTTCTATTTCTGTGTAATTGACGAGTGCAGTTTTAATCCGCTCTTGTAAGCGCAGTGCAATATCAGGTATGCGATACCCATAGGAGATACTCACATATAATGTAACTGAAATTGCTCCGTCATCGTTAAAGGAAATCTTTACACCTTCATGGGCATTTTTACGTCCAAAAAAGGTATTAACACCATCATTAAAGGTAGAACTCATATGATGGATTCCTTTAGTATCTAATGCGGTCATACTAATAATAGTAGCATATACATTGTCTGCGATTTTAATTTTACCAGTTTCTAACTCAGTATTTTTCTTAGTCATATAGGCCTCTTTCAAAAAAGAGCACCTGTCCCTATATAATGACATAGACGACAAGTGCTCAGCTTAACAAAGATATATGGGGGACTATATTACATTTAAAAGATCTGGCCCACTATATCAATGAAATAGTTTTAGGCACGTTCGATGTATTGACCAGTACGAGTATCAATACGAAGTACATCATCTACTTCGATAAAGAGAGGTACTTTTACAGTGTAGCCTGTTTCCAATACAGCTGGTTTATTACCACCTGTTGCAGTATCGCCACGGATACCAGGATCAGTTTCAACTACGCGAAGTTCTACAGCTACAGGTAAGTCAATACCGATTACAATACCTTGGAAGAACATGATGGATACTTCCATGTTTTCAAGAAGGAAGTTTTTAGCATCACCTAGTTGTTCAACATTCAATTCCACTTGATCATATGTTTCATTGTCCATGAATGTGTATGCGCCATCAGCTTCGTATAAGTATTGCATACGACGACGGTCAACATGTGCTTTTGGCACTTTTTCACCAGCGTTGAAAGTACGTTCTACTACGGAACCAGTTTGCAAGTTTTTCATTTTTGTACGCACGAATGCAGCACCTTTACCTGGTTTAACGTGTTGGAAATCAACTACTTGCCATACATTACCGTCGATCTCAACGGTTACACCTGGGCGGAAATCATTACTGGAAATCATCTAACTCTTCTCCTTCTAAATACCTATTTCGATTAACTCTTTTGGACTATGTGTTAATAATTCACAGCCATCAGCTTTAACAATAACACTATCCTCTATTCTCAATCCGATTTCACCAGAAAGATAAATACCTGGTTCTACCGTAATGATCATATTTTCGGAAAATACCGTATCGGACTTTGCATTGGCTACTGGTTCTTCGTGGATTTCTAGACCCACACCATGTCCCGTACCATGATTAAACTCCTTGGTATATCCTCGTTCTCGTATATAGTCACGACATACTGCGTCAAGTTCTTTGCCTGTAATTCCTGCACGAACTGCTGCAACACCTCGTTTTTGAGCTTCTAAAACTATACTATACAAATTCTTTTGTTGCTCTGATGCGGGGCCCATAACGACGGTTCGAGTCATATCTGAATGAAACCCTTTATACACAGCGCCAAAATCAAAGGTGATAAAATCACCGGCATCTATAATCTTATCACTAGCCACACCATGAGGCATACTAGAGCGATTGCCGGATGCTACAATTGTTGCAAAAGAAGGTTCCTCTGAACCTCGTTTTAACATTTCTGATTCGAGTATGATACGCGCGTCATTCTCCGTCATACCCACCTTTAATTGCGGTAATAATGCTGCAAATGCATCGTCTCCAATTTTAGCAGCTTTACGCATTAATTCTAATTCATCTTCTCGTTTTACAGCACGTAATTTTGCAAAATTGATAGATGTAAAATTAAAGCGTTCATCTAAAGTATCACATAAGGTTTCATATGTATCAACAGGCATATATTTTCCTTCAATACCAAAGAGACCATCGTGGATGTGATTGTCATTAAAAATATCTACAAGAGTATCCATAACTGATGTTTCATATTGAATAACCTCATAGCCTTCACATTGTTTTGTAGCTTGCTCTGTATATCTAAAATCGGTAATCATGAAAGCTTTATCTTGTGTGACAATAGCAAATCCTGTGGTACCTGTAAAACCAGCAAAATAATGTAAATTTATAGGGTCAATTAAAACGACACCAGTTAATTCTTGTTCTTTAATATACTTTTGTAGCTGATTTAATCCGTTCATAATCATGCTCCTAGTCTATAAAGTACACCTTATAATACCATAAAATGCCTATATTGAATAGATTTTCATGCTATTTTTTAAAGTCTACTACATCTTGGTCGTCTATTTCTGAATATGTATTAATAGCCTCAATGCCATTTAATGTAATATGACCTATGGACAATCTCTTTAAATAGGTAACTTCGCCTCCAGCGGCCCCAATCATACGTTTAACTTGATGGTACTTGCCTTCTTCAATGGTTATATGTAGAGACTGTTCAGAAAGAACGTCTATATTAGCCGGTTTACATTGGGTTCCATCCCCTAATACTATTCCTGTTTCTATACGTTCAATGCCTTCTTTAGTGAGTTTACCATTAAATTCCGCGTAGTATACCTTCGGTACATGTTTGTGTCCATTAATGATAGAATGCGCCCAAATACCATCGTTTGTGAGCAATAATAGACCTTCTGTATCTTTATCTAGGCGTCCCACAGGAAATACACCCATTTTCTTAAACTCAGGTGGTAATAAATCCATCACTACAGGATGCATAGGATCTTCTACAGCCGTAATATATCCAGCAGGTTTATGAAATTTAATATAGTACTGTTGTTTTGTTGATATTTGTACGCCATCAACTGCAATGATATCATCATCTATATGTATGGATTGGTCCTTTTTTAGGATAACAACACCATTTACAGTAACACGTCCATCCTTAATAATTTGGTGAACCTCTTTGCGACTACCAAAGGCTTTATTGGCTAATAGTTTATCTAATCGCATCTTAATTCCTCTTTCATAGCATTTGAAAGAATCAATTATACATGCCCTCTTAAATTATCTACGTGAGCAGTATCATTTAATAAGTTTAAAATATTATGGTCCGATGGTCCCATACCATTGTAAAATATGCGATTAATTGCGGTATTACCTTGGCTGAAATTCCAACAGTGACCAATGGGAATATCAAGCATTTTACATAAAAGTGTACGAATCGTCCCACCATGACAGGTTATTAAAATTGTTTCGTCATTATCATTTTGACTTATAAATTCTGAAAGACCATCCCATGCACGATTTTGTACTTCTTGAAAGCTTTCTCCATTTGGTAGCTTGACAATATCAGGTTGTCGATACATTTGATCAATAAGGCCTGGCCATCGTTCTTCGATTTCTGAGAACAATAATTTTTCCCAGTCACCAAAATCAATTTCTCGCATCCGAGGATCTATTGTAATATCGATATTTCGATTACCACGAATCGTTTCTGCTGTTACGAGGGCTCTAGATAGGTCACTTGATAAAATACGATCAAAATGTACATTCTTCAATGCATTAGCGCAAGCTTTTGCCTGTGCTATTCCATTATCATTCAAAGGAACATCGGTTATGCCTTGATAGCGACCTATCTTATTCCATTCTGTTTCGCCATGTCTAATAATATATAATGTTTTCATGTTGTGTTCCTATTTCTCAAATATGGTACTTAATAAATGAATAAGTTCCACGTTGTGTGCATGATCTTTTATAGCAATCCGCATCCATTTTGGACCTAACCCTTTATAATTAGCACAGCTACGAATTAATAGATTATGTTTTTCTAATCTAGTTTGTACATCTGTAACTGTAATATCAGGATCATTAATTTCCATTAAGATATAATTGGCAGATGGCTTATAGACTACTAAATCTTTAATAGCAGATAATGATTCATACATATACTTTGCTTCATTAGCCAATACCATCTTACTATCGTTAATATACTTAGTATCGGTTAGTGCGGATTCAGTATAAGCTTGTGCCAATGTATTTACAGACCATGCAGGAATATATTGACGCAATTCTTGTATTAATGTAGGATTGGCGAACACTGCACCAATACGAAGTCCTGGTACAGCATAAAATTTTGTAAAAGAATGTACGATAATTACATTGTCATATTGATTAATGAGCTCGCGCATAGAGTGGCTATTGTCTCGTAACGATTCATTACCAATAAAATCAATGAACGATTCATCGATAACAAGTAAGCTATTAGCATCTTTTAACATTTGTGCTAATACCTTGATTGATTGTTTATCCAACAATGTTCCATCTGGATTATTAGGGTTACCTAAAAATACGATAATACGTCCATTTTGACCTTTTAATTCAGCAGCAAATGTTTGTAATGCTAAATAAGGTACTTCAAAATATGGGGTGCCATCATCATTTTGTCGCTGACGATAAAAAATTTCCCTTACCGGTATGTTCGCAGCATCCATAGAGGCTTGGTATTCAGAGAAGCCAGGCGCAGGAACAAAAGCCCCTGTAAATCCAGATAATCGTCCAACTGCATAGAGGAGCTCTGCAGCTCCGTTACCTAGAAGTATAGAATCTTTTTCTATACCATATACATCGGCAATAGTCTTCATAACATCATCATTTGTAACATCTGGATAATGAGATATATATCGCAACCGTTCGTTTAGTGCTTCTAAGCCTTTTGGACTAGGTCCTAATAGATTAATATTGGCACTAAAATCAGTTACTTCAGATAGATTTATTTTGTGGTCATGAGAAAATTTAAAGATATTTCCGCCATGTGTATCTGGCATAGGAGATCCTCCTTTATCGTTTTATATATGTTAGTCCTTCATTTGTTGTTTCCACAATATCAATATATTGTAAGGTAGGTAATTTTTTTTCGATGTATCGCTTACATTCATCGATAGCCGTATAATCACTTGGAAATAATAGACCCATTATTGTACCACTGTGAGCAATGATTGTACCAACGCTATGAAAAGCATTACCAATGTCATGAAATTCATATAAATTTGGTTTATATAAAATACGTTGATTAGCAAAGGCACTCAATGTAGCGGCCTGTCCTATCAACGTAATATCATGTGTTTCTAGACCTTTTTTGAAGAGCTCTAGTGATTCTCTAATGATAGGCTCTTTCTCCTGTATTTTGTGGGATAAATCTTTTTGTTGATTAAAAGAGATAGTATCAATAGTACCACCTTCATCAAAAATTAGTATTTTTAAAGGCGGACACGTTCCTAAAAAATTACAGATGGACCCATTTATATAATCAAATTGTGTAATACCAGGATAAAAAGCAGCATCCGTTGGTTCTACTGATAAACAGATGGTTTCTAGCTCTTTTGGTGTTAATGCTCTATTACATGATAAAGCAGTGGCCATTGCGGCTACTGCTATATCCGCAGAGCTAGATGCCATTCCTTTTCCTTGAAGAATATCTGATCTTATATAGATAGCAGTATTGTCACAGCTGGGAATATGTAAAATATCCTTTACTAAGTTGCGAGCTTGACTAGACTTAGGTTGTAAGGAGCAATAATAGTGTGGTAATGGATGTGTTACCTGGCTCAGTGCATAGGAATAGCGATTGATTGGACATGTCACAAGAAATGATTGTCCATCAATGGCCCCTTGGATAAATTCCCCACAAGTGCCTGGTGCACGAACATAATAAGTCACTAAATCCTCCTTACACAATAAAATAATCTATGTATAATTAAATGATTAAAGAATAGGAGCTTTCACAACAGAAGATAATAATGTCAACGTAATTATATATACTAATATCAACAAGACCTCTGTTACTTCAACAACGAAGCCATATGTATCACCAGTCGTTCCACCTAGTTGTTTAACTATATAATGATTGATAATACGATTAATGATATAGCTCACGATCATCGAGAAAATATTGATTTCCATTAAGCCTACCAAAGCGTATGCTAGGCCAAAAATAGCTATGTTATATGGTATAAATGGAATCGAAAGTATACTTGTTATACCTAAAGCGATTGCATATAGTAACGATAAAAGTAAACAAATAATAATAGGCATACAGAAAGTAGAAATCGTGCTCCATGTGATGACATGTTTTGGTGCATATACTGCAAAGGCCTGCCCCATACCCGATTTTCGAGCATATGGATAAGAGCGAATACTTAAAATCAATGTGTATCTACTCATGAGAGGCATCATTACAAGTATAATAGGTATAAATTCAGGTATAGGAATTGCAGTTAACAGTTGCCATTTTAACAATGTGATAAATACAAAAGCTACAACCCCAAAGGAACCTACACGGCTATCCTTCATTATTTCTAGTTTTTTCTCTCTTTCACGGCCAGAAAAAAGTCCATCACTTGTATCCATTAATCCATCAGCATGTAAGCCACCGGTGAACAAAAATTCACTGATAACGATAATAAGCATTAATGGCATTGGTGACAAAAATTGAGAGAATATAAAATAAATTAGGGTTAAAAATATACCGATGATCAATCCTACAAAAGGAAATGTAGCAACAGACTTACCAAAATCTTCCATGGACCATTCTGTTTGATTTACTATTTTTAGTCTAGTTAGAAATTGTAAAGCTATAAAGAAAGGTGTCATCTATGTATTACTCCATAAATTGATAAGCGACTATGGTGGTGATGATTATCATAAGTATTGTTGATAAATACATCATATATATAGATCGAGTAATATGTAGTCGATTTAGTGTTTCTAATGCATCACCCATATATTCACGAAACGTCATCTTTTTAAAGTACTGATTATAACCGCCTAGGCGAATGTGCAATGCCCCTGCTACAGGCGCTTCTGCATAGCCACCATTAGGGCTAGGATGTTTATAGGCATCGCGAAGACCAATACGAAATGCGGATTTGCCATCAAATCGTAATATAAAGGCAGAAATAACTAATAATAGGAATGTTAGTCGTGCTGGAATCCAATTTAATATATCATCTAAACGAGCCGCCACACGCCCAAAGAACATATATTTTTGGTTCTTATATCCCAACATGGAATCCATAGTATTAGCTGTGCGATATAATATAGCTCCTATAGGACCACCTAATATAAAGAAAAATAGTGGTGAAATTATGCCATCAATAGTATTTTCTGATATCGTTTCTACTGTGGCCCGAGTGATTTCACTTTCATCAAGATCTTCTGTATCGCGCCCTACAATCCATGAAACGCGATGTCTTGCATCATCGATACGACCTTGTTTAAGCAATCTATTAATTTCAAATCCAGCCGCACCTAATGAACGAGGTGAAATTGTAATGTACACGATGAGAACTTGAATGGAATATTCTACCCATTCATTAATGAGACTACCAATCCATAGAATCAATGAAGATATGATATAAATGGTTAACAATATAAATCCAACTGCAATACCACCATACCAAAGTTTTTTTGTATCATTATCTGTATCTTTATAAAATACAGCCTCATAAAATGATATGACACGACCAATTAGGGCAACAGGATGAAACTTACTATTGGGATCCCCAATAATCATATCAATAATAAATGCCAAAATTGGAATACACACATAGTTGTAGTGTTTAAACCACTCTAAGAGAATGTTTAAATCCATTAATATCACCCATTATCCTTTAATAGAGTCATAATGTAATCCATATCCAAATGTTCTTCTACGATGTCTGCTAAACGATTATACGCATTGTTTTTATGTTCGAAATAATGGAAAACAACAGGTGTTTCATCTAATCCTTTACGTAAACGCAATTGATTTATAATAAAACGACGGAATTCATCATTATCAAAAACACCATGAATGTAGGTACCCATAACTTGATGACGACCATCGATAAACCCATCTACGACCGTTATAGGATTTTCACTACGTTTAGTAATGGTAAAACAACGTTTTACAGTATCATCATTTGGTGTTGTATCCCCCATATGAATTTCATAGCCTACTAGTTCACTACCAGAAAATGTACCGTTAAGGAAATGTAAATTCTCAACATCAAATGTGACTTGATGTGTCGTTTTTTGATCCTTCATGGTTGTAGTAGAGTTAACTAAACCGAGACCTTCACTCTCCTCAATATCCCCTTCCATGTGATGCGGATCATATATAGCAGTACCAAGCATTTGGTTACCACCGCAAATACCGATTACAGGAGTTCCTTTTTCTGCGAGCTCTTTAATCTCATTAGCTAAGCCGGAGTTTTTTAAATATGTTAAGTCAGCCAATGTATTTTTAGAACCTGGTAAAATAATCAAATCAGGCGTACCAATAACATCTCCAGAACCGACAAAACGAACGGATACATCTGGTTCATAGTTCAATGCATCAAAGTCTGTAAAATTAGAGATTTTAGGAGTTTGGATTACAGCAATTTGAATGTCTTTAGAACCTACATTCTTTTTATTTTCCAAAGCTACAGAATCTTCTTCATCAATATCAAGGTTTTCTATGGCAGGAATAACACCAACTACTTTTTTACCTGTTTTTTCTTCGATGAAAGTCAATGCTGGTTCTAATAACTTAATATCGCCACGGAATTTATTAATTACAATCCCCTTTATTAAATCGCGTTCTTCTGGTTCGAGTAATTCTAATGTACCAACAATAGAAGCAATAGCACCACCTCTATCTATATCGGCAATGAGAAATACAGGCGCTTGTGTCATTTTAGCAATACGCATATTTACGATATCATTAGCTTTTAAATTAACCTCAGCAGGACTACCAGCCCCTTCGATGACAATCATTTCAAAATTTTCATCGAGAAAGGCAAGAGATTCTTTGACCTTATCAAGAGCTGTTAAGGAGTAATGGGTATGATATTCTTTAGCACTATAGACACCAACTGGTTTGCCCATTAATACGACTTGAGATGACTGATTTCCTGTAGGTTTAAGCAATACAGGGTTCATTTGTACAATAGGATCAATACCAGCTGCTTCCGCTTGGGCAACTTGTGCTCGTCCAATTTCATCACCCCATTTGGTTACATAGGAGTTTAAAGCCATATTTTGTGCTTTAAATGGCACAGTTTTATAGCCCATTCGATAAAGAATGCGGCATAATGCGGTACATAAAATACTTTTGCCTACATTAGAGCTCGTTCCTTGGAACATGATTTTTTTAGCCATTTATATGAACCTCCTGAGATTTTAATTCTATGGTTACTCCACTAATTGTTAAGTACATTTTATTGGCAGCACTAGCAACCTCTCGATTTACACGACCAGTTATATCGCGGAAATATCTTGCCAATTTATTTCCCGGTACAATACCTAATCCAATTTCATTGGTCACAAAAATAACAGTTTTATCATTACTGTTATTAATTTCCTGTAATAATAGTCGCAGCTCTTCTAAAATAATAGATTCAATACGATTAGAATCTTCCTGCGTATTGATATCCCCATGAGCGAAGATGTGATTTGATGTAAACATTGTAAGACAATCAATCAAGATGACATCACTTACATTCTTAATTTGTTCCCAATTTTTGTGTAAGTGTAGTGGAATTTCGAAGGTAATCCACTCTTTACCACGGCGCAATTGATGCTTTTTAATACGATCTTTCATTTCGTCATCAAAAGCTTGCCCTGTAGCAACATATGCCTTGCGCCCTTTTAAGGATAAGGCTAATTGTTCTGCAAATTCACTTTTTCCACTACGAGCTCCTCCGGAGCATAGAATAATTGTAGATTTCATAAACCACCTATACAAGTATATATAATTTCTGTATCATTATTAGTATAACAAAAGGAGATACACTATGGAAATTATGAATATGAAATTAAAAATGATGTCTACCCTTTGGGAAAATACCTATCGTGTAGCTATTGAAGATGGTCAAGGTGGATATATTGGTACATGTCGTGTAGTTGTTAATGTTCCGCTAGACCCTTCTGAATTACCTCCTAATGCACCTATTGTGGAACCACAAATGTTTGTATTAGTAGAGGATTTTTCTTTTGATGCATCTAAAATTATAAATTTTGAGACAACATTAGCAGATTTATTGCGTGAAAAATTTAGATATCAAATTCCTCATATCTTCTTTTTCTATCCAAGTCCACATGATGTATTGAATCAAGAAATTACACAATCTTAATAAAGAAAAAAGCTATGTGAAGACATAGCTTTTTTTGTTTATTCTTCTCCGATTTCTTCTTCTACACGACTTAATATGAAGCATAAATCAGATAGTCGATTTAAGTATCGCAAATTAGATTCATGTACGCTTTCACCATCGTCTAATACACGCCATAAATCACGTTCTGCACGACGAGCAACTGTTCTAGATACATGTAAGTAGGCAGAAGATTTATTTTCACCAGGTAGAATAAATTCTGCAAGAGGTTCTAATTTTGCATCAAAACGGTCGATAACCTTTTCCAAATGTTTTACTTGTTGATCTGTTATTTGTGGTGCTTGATTCAAGCTAGCAATATCAGCCATTAAGGTCCATAAGGAACGTTCTATATCGAGTAACTCAGCTTGTACTCTTACATTCTTTGCATAGGCTCGAGCTAATCCCAAGAAGGCTTGAAGCTCATCAATCGTACCATAAGCTTCAACGCGAAGAGAAGATTTCTTTACACGTTCACCTGTATAAAGACCTGTTGTACCTTGATCACCTGTTTTTGTATAAACACTACTACTCATGGCCGTACCTCCTAATTAGATGTTATTTATATTCTGGGAACCATAAATGAATTTCACGTGCTGCTGAATCAACTGAATCAGATGCATGTACAACATTAGAATCCATAGTTAAGGCATAGTCACCGCGAATACTACCAGGTGTGGCATCTACAGGATTAGTTGCACCATTGATAGTACGTACAGAAGTAACGGCATTTTTACCAGCTAGTACAAAAGCTAGTACAGGTCCAGAAGTGATAAAATCAACCAATTCACCAAAGAATGGTTTATCCTTATGCTCTGCATAATGTTCTTGTGCTAATTCTTTTGGAGTTTGAAGTAATTTCATAGCTTTAATGATTAAGCCTTTACGTTCATAACGTGTAAGAATTTCACCACAGATTTGACGTTTTACACCATCTGGTTTAATAAGAACTAAAGTTTCTTCCATCTTTAAACCTCCCTTTTATTAAAATCTATAATGTGGATTTAGAGATAGTTTTTTCAATCTAGCAATACGATCCTTAGTACTAGGATGTGTGCTAAAAAGATTCGACAAACTAGCACCAATACCCATCATAGGATTAATTATAAACATATGCGCTGTAGCATTATTGGCATTAGGTAATGTTCCATATTTAGAATATTCTTCAATTTTAGCCAATGCCGATGCAAGTCCTAAAGGGTTCTTGCTTAACATAGCCCCACCCTCATCAGCTAAATATTCACGAGTACGAGAAATACTCATCTGAATAATAGCAGCTGCTATAGGCGCCAAAATAACCATACCAATCAACGCAAGTGGATTGACATTATCATCGCGGTCATCAGAGCGACCACCAAAGAACATACCAAAATGGGCAATAGTAGATATAGCGCCTCCAATAATGGCAGCAATAGTACTAATTAGGGTATCACGATTTTTAACATGTGTTAATTCATGACCTAAAACGCCCGCTAATTCATCATCTGTTAATAAACGTTGAATTCCGGCTGTTACAGCTACCGCAGCATGTTCTGGATTACGACCAGTTGCAAATGCATTTGGTACGTCCGTAGGGATGATATAAACCTTTGGCATTGGTAGTTTACCGTTTTTAGCCAATTGTTCAACCATACCATATAGTTTTGGGTTTGATTGAGCGGTAACTTGTTGTGCATTGTATTGTGCTAACACAATCTTATCGCTATACCAATACGATGCTATTGACATGCCTGCAGATATGATGAACATTAACATCATTCCACGAGCGCCGCCAAAGGCATCGCCTAATAATACTAGTATCACTATTAAAGCGGCTAGTAACATTGTTGTTTTAAAATTATTCATAGAGTCCTCCAACATAAGTTTTTGGACTATGCCTTAACTAGATTTATTATACCACATTTTGAATAGTTGTGGCCCCTGCTGTATCTGCCTCTAACACATATACCTTGTTCTCAATACCATGAAAATCAAAGATTTGCCCCATTGCATCAGCTACTGTTTGTACGTGAGCTTTATCTGTATATGCAATCAAGGTAGAACCAGATCCACTGATAGTTGCACCATAAGCTCCAGCGGCTTTTGCAGCAGAGAATACCTTATCACAATGTGGAATCAACGTTTTTCGATACGGTACATGGAGATTATCCTCCAAGGCAACCGCAAGATTATCCAATTGGTTCGTAATTAAACTAGTTACAAATAACGATGCATGACTCACATTTTGAACAGCCTCTTTAAAAGGCACATGATTTGGTAATACAGATCGTGCATATTCTGTAGAAACTAATACCTCTGGTACGACTACAGCAAAATGAAGTGACTCTGGTACAGGGATAACTGTATTCAAGACTTTATCTTTTAGGCCTGTAGCACAACAAAGATTACCAAAAATAGCTGGTGCCACATTATCTGGATGGCCTTCCATACGATTGGCAATGATGAGTAACTCTTCTTTTGAAAGCGGTTTGTTTACGAGATTATTGGCTAGTAATAGACCACCTACAATAGCAGTACTACTACTACCAAGGCCACGCGATGGCGGAATTAATGTTTCCGAAGTAATATGACCATATTGAATTGGTTCTTGTGCTTTAGCAAATACTTGTTCAATAGCAATGCCAATGAGATTCTTTTTAGGATCTTCTTTTTCTAATATGTCTGCGCCATATCCATGAAATGTATAGCTAAAAGATGTAGCATTTGCATCAGGTGTAAATTCAAAAATATTATATAGATTTAATGCTAGTCCAAGGCAATCAAATCCTGGACCACAGTTGGCACTTGTAGCAGGTACTTGTACACGAATAGTTGTCATAATATTACGCTTCCATAATTCTGATTACACTGCTTACTTCTTTCACAGAGCGCAAGCTATTAAAAGAATCGATTAAATTTAAAATATAGGAATGTGGACATTTAGAAGTCACAATGGCAAGTACTGCTGTTTCAGGATCTTTATTCCGTTGAACGATTGAAAGAACAGAGATTTTTTGCTCTGCTAATTTTGTAGCAATTTTTGCAAGAACGCCAGTTTTATTATCAACAGCTAATCGCATGTAGTAACTAGATTGTATTTTACCTGGAGAATAAATATTCTTTTGGTCAAAGTAGAATGGTTTAAAACGTCCTGTAGATTCAAAAGCTACGTTTTTAGCAACTTCCATAATATCGCTAACAACGGAGCTGCCTGTTGGTAAACTACCGGCGCCACGTCCATAGAACATGGCATCATCAATGCCATTACCCTTAATATAAATTGCATTATACGAACCGCGTACAGATGCAAGTGGGTGTGTTAAGGGTACGAAAGCAGGGTATACATTGAGAGATAAACCCTTTGACGATTCTTTTGCAATGCCAATAAGTTTAATATTGTATCCGAATTCCTTACCAAAGGAAATATCTTCTGTATCAATTTTAGTAATACCTTCTACAGTTACATCCTCGAAGAATATACGACGGTTAAAGCTAATGGATGCCAAAATAGCAAGTTTACGAGCTGCATCTAATCCTTCTACATCGGCAGTTGGATCAGCTTCTGCATAGCCTAAATCTTGAGCCTCTTTTAATACATCCCCGTAGCTTAATCCTTCATCTGTCATTTTAGATAAAATAAAGTTTGTTGTACCATTCATGATACCAACAAGTTCAGTAATGCGATTACCGCCAAGGGAATCATATAATGTTCGAATAATTGGAATGCCACCTAATACAGATGCTTCAAAACGTAAATCTACGTGGTTTTTATACGCTAAGTCAAATAAATATGGGCCTGCTTCTGCTAATAAATCCTTATTAGCTGTAACAACACTTTTTCCATGTTTTAAAGCTGCTTCAACACAATCTTTCGCAAATGTTGTGCCCCCCATTAATTCAACGACAATAGCAATCGATTCATCATTAAGCACATCATCAATGTTAGTCACGTATTGTGCAGTGCTTGGTAATGTAATATTTGTGTATTTATCTGGGTTGCGAACAAATATTTTTGAAATCTCGATAGTTACACCGCTTCTGTTAGTAATCAAATCGACATTATCTTGTAATAAATTAAATGTTCCTTGGGAAACAGTACCAAATCCTAATAAGGCTATTTTAACGGTCTTCATAATGGTCCTACTCTCTTCTGACTGATCAATATAACATTTATATTATGCTTGACCTAAAATTTCTACTTTAATAATTCCTTTCATGTTGCGAATATCATGTAATAATTCCTCTAAGGAACCTTGCAAGTTTTTGGTTTCGAAAGAAATACTACTATTAGCAATACCCTGTAATGGAATATCTTGATTTATGGTCAAGATACTTCCGTTTTTGTCGGCTATTGCTTTTAAAACACTTGATAACATACCTGATTCATTGGACATTGAAACGGTAATGCTAACAATTTTTCCTTGAGCAATCTCAAAAAATGGAAATACATAATCTTTATATTTATAATAAGCTGATCGACTTAAATCCATTTTCTCAACAGCTTCATTTATAGTTTTTACTTCACCTAGTTTCAAAATCTCTTTTACTTTAATCGTTTTCTTAATCGCTTCTGGTAAAATATCTTCTTGAACTAAATAAAATTTGTCCTTTTTCGGTTTTGTCATACTAATTCTCCTTACATTAATTAGATGTTTCCTGAGCAACAAACTGACGTCCATATAAAGTTAATACTGCATACATACCTATAAAAAATGGCACATATTCTGCCATCACACGCCACGCCACAGCTATAATACCTACAGTGCCACTCGGTACGAATGGTGCAAAAAGTAAAATGAATAATCCTTCAGCAATACCTGTTCCCCCTGGAGTGGGTGCAAAATAAAGTATTAAATTCAACAATATCATTCTATCTAATATCGTAATAATTGGTACATCATTAGTAAAAGCAAACATCAATGCCGGTGCTATACAGTATAAGCATAATAAACTTAATCCTGATTCGATAAATACAATAAAGGATTGAGTAGGTTTTTTATACAATAATGCAAGCCCTTGATTTAGTGTTTCTAATTTCGCCAACCAATCTTTGGTCTTATGTGCCTTAAAACGTTGTGCTAGATTATATACGAATTTCCTCATATATACCGTTTGTAAAAGATATGTTCCTAATAAGGTGGCCATGACGGCCAAGAAGGAAAATAGTAATAACATATCTCTTGAAATATATGGTATTTCTATGGAGTCATATAAAAACACAATCGGTAACATGATGACTAAAAACATGATTGAAAAAACCGTACGTATCAATACGATTGGAGTTCCCTTACTTATCGGGACATCATAGCTTCTTAATACGAGTACTTGAGCCACAGCTCCACCACTGGCACCTGGTGTGAGCATAGCCATAAAATAGTTGCTAAATATAACCCGAAGTACAGCTTTTATTGATAAATGATAACCGCCAATTTTTACAAGACGCTGCAATCTTAATCCATCAAAATACATCCCTAAAGCAAGTGCAATAATGGCAAGCAACAAAGATTCACCATTAAAAGTTGTTATTGTTTTAAGGGCTTCTAGATCGATAGTATAATAAATGATTCCTAAAGATACGGCAAAAAGTAGGGCAAACATAAATATGCCGCGTCTCATCATCTTACTCATAACAAATCCCCATAATTAATGAGTTCTATATTATGTTGTGAAATATATCTACGTACATTATCGGATGTCATAGCAGATAATTCATCTTGCCAATGATAACCCCAATTATATTGCTTTCTTAAAACTTCATCACTAATGCCTGGATGCGTCATAATTTCATGGGCCCCAGATAGAGAGCTAACTTGTTTTAAAATCGATAATAATTCTGTTTCTCCTAAAGCACCACCATTAATCATGCCCCAGAAGTATTGTGTAAAGTAAATCCCCTTGTCGCGAATGCTAGGCAATGCTTGAGCAGCCACGGTGCTCAAACCACATTTCCCCATAATACGAACAGGATTATGCACGCCATTTAAAAATGTTATTTTTTCATTTGGCACCCGTATAGCTTTAATTTTATATCGCATAGCCTGTTCTAAAACTATAGGTAGAATACTAGGTAATACATGCATATGTTGGTGTCCATCAATATGAGTTACGTTTACACCAGATTCCATAATTTTAGAAACTTGCTTTGTAATCTCTGTTCTTACTTCATCATAATTAATAGAGCCACTATATATGCGCTTCATAAACTCTATATAATTATCAACAAAAACACCTTCGTTTGTTACAAGACTAGGAATTTCACTAGGATCACTTACAGGAGCGATTCCTCCCACCAAAGCAATGTGAATACCTATACCCAACTTTGGATATTCCTTTGCCATATCTACTGCTTCATTAAAAGCAGCACCACTTGCCAATATAGATGTGCTTGTAATAGCACCTTTAGTATGCCCTACGATAATACCTTCATTTATAGCTGAATGAAGGCCAAAATCGTCAGCATTTATAATTAATTTTGACATATGCGTGCCTCTTTATTCGTAAAAACGGAAAAACAATGTTCACTCAGAAAAGATATATGTTATTTTAACAAATACAGGTATATAAAATCAATACAAAATAGTAATACTTGTATACTGGAAACGGACTTTTTATATCGTTTTCACATAATTTATATACCCTTCTATCATAGATAATCATATTTTATACTACTATAGAAAATTATATACCCTGTCATCAAAAATGATCGATGACAGGGTATCGTTATAATATATATTAAATTTGTTCTCTTACTTTATACATACATAGGGCGGCCGCAATAGATACGTTTAAAGATTCTATATCACCATACATGGGAATTGTAATAGCCTGATCACACATTTCAATAATTTCTCTAGACACTCCATTTCCTTCATTACCGAGTATAATCATGGTTCGTTTAGGATATGAAATGGTATGATAAGGTTCTGCATTTTCTAGTGAGGTAACATAGGTTTTTATCGTATTATCCTTTATGAAATCATAAAATTCAGATAATGTTACATCTTCAAAAATAGGAATATTACAAAGCGCACTCATCGTACTACGTACGCATTTTTCGTTATAAGGATCTACGGTTCCTTTTAACAAGAATATACCTTTTGCACCAGCAGCCACCGCTGTACGAATTATGGTACCTAAGTTTCCCGGATCCTGTACACCATCTAGTGCGACATATAATCCATCCTCTACTATCAATGAATGCAAATCATTAACACATTTTTTCGCTATACCTAGTATACCCTGTCCGTTTACAGAGTGCTCAATTTTATCAAATATTGGATCTTGTACTACATAGACGGAAGAAACAGTAAAACCTTTTTGCACTAGTGGTTCCAATTCACTTCTCTTTGATTCTCTAATTAAAATAGAGCGCAAAAAATCTTTTTTTCCTATATCCGTTACAGCACGAATTCCTTCCACCGTATATTCACCAAATTTTTGCCGATATTTTCGCTGTTGTAAACTAATAATATGTTTTATAGTCTTATTGTCTTTCGATTGAATATAATCTATTTTTGGTGATTCCATAACTCGTAAAAATCCCCCTTATGTTGCATAAGCTCATCAAATGTTCCATCTTCCACAATCTTACCATAAGAAAGAACTAGAATTCTATTTGCTTTTTGTACAGTTGATAAACGATGTGCTACATTTATAATTGTTTTTTCACCACGTATAGTTTCAATACTTTCTTGAATTTGTGATTCCGTATGACTATCGATATTTGCCGTTGCTTCATCAAGCAATAAAATCGGTCTATTTAAAATCAACGTTCTTGCAAAGGCTAATAATTGCTTTTGGCCATCTGATAATAGCGATCCCAAATATCCTACTGATGTTTGATATCCATCTGGCAAAGATTCAATCATATCGTGTAATTTGACCTTTTTAGTAGCGTCTATAATAGTGTCCATAGAGATAGAGGAATCATATAAATTAAGATTATCTTGAATCGTACCTTTAAATAAGTATGCATTTTGAAATACATAGCCCATAATATTTCTAATCATTGAAGAATCATATTGGCTAATATCATGACCATTAATATAAATGTTGCCTTTTGTAGGGCGCAATATGCCCATCAATAATGAAAGTAATGTTGATTTTCCACTACCAGATAGTCCTACAATACCAAGATACTCCCCTTTTTTTACTGTAAAAGAAATGTTATTCAAAGCATATACATCACTGTTATCATAGGAGTAATACACATCTTTTAATTCGATGGTATCAATCGTTTTAAATTCATTAGGAACAGTTGTTATCAACTCACGCTTTGGTTCATCTAAAATAGGAATCAATCGTTCTGCACCGGCCAATGCACTTTGCAAGGAATTATATTTATCAGCAATTTCTTTCATAGGTTGAAAGAATCGATCCATATATTGTATAAATGCAAATACCGTGCCTGCATCTGCTACGGATTCTAATAGATTTGTCATTGTAAAAATAACAATAAGTGCTACAAAGAACAAACCATCTACGAGAGGTCTAAAAATAGAAAATGTTGTGACCTCAAATATACCGGCTTTTAAAAACTCACGATTAACAGAATCGTACCGTTGTTCAATACTTCTTTCACCTAAATAAGTTTTTACAATTAATATGTAATTCAACAATTCTTTGATGCTCGAATTAGATGCTGCTACAGAAGAGCGAACTTGTCTAAAAGCTTTTCTGGAAAATTTTTGATACACCCAGATAATAAACCCCATTATAGGAATCAACAAGGTCATAACAATTGCTAAGGGCACATTAATAGCATACATAAAAGCTAATATGCCTAAAATCATCAATGCACTGCTTATGAGTTTTAGCAATACATCTGTATATAATGTACGCAATGATTCTACGTCATTGGTAATACGGGTTACCCAATTGCCTATAGGCAAAGACTGAAAATCTTCGGCTGATTTATGAAGAATTTTTTCAAATACCGTACTACGTATATGAAAAATAATCTTCTGCCCAAATGTAGATAATAAATAGTTTTGTAGGAGAATAAAGACAATGCTGCCAACTATAGTTAATGCATATAGTCCAGCATAATGCTGAATAGTATTCAAATCTTTCATAGCAAAGCCTAAATCGATAGCTTGTTTAGAAAGATATGGACGTATAAGCGAGCATAATAGATTACTAATAAGGGCTATACTAGCCAAAATGAGTAGCCATAAATAAGGCCTAATATATTTTGTTAAATATGTAAATAGGCGCCAATCATTATACTTTAGTTTCATTATTGGGCCTCCTTATTTTGAGCTGTATACATCCGATAATATAAACCGTTTTTACACATTAACTCATCATGTGTTCCAACTTCGCAAATTCTACCTTCATCAAATACAATGATATGATCCGCATGCTTGATTACCTCTAGTCGTTGAGATATACATAAAATGGTTTTATCCTTTGTAGATTGCAATACTTGTAACATTTTATCTACAGTTATGGCATCTAAAGCAGAGAAGCAATTATCTAATAATAAGTAAGGTGCATTTTTATAAAATCCACGTGCAATATTGATGCGCTGTTTTTGACCACCTGATAAATCGCGCCCTTCCTCTGCTAATACACTTAATGGATTCTCTAAATCCTTTCCTAAGTCACGATATAATTGAGCTTTTTTGGCCGCTTCAGCAACGGTAATATGATTTTTATTTTCATAACCGAAGCTAATATTGTCAGCAATTGTTGAACTTAGTAGATATGACTGGGTTGGTACATAAGAAATCGAATTTCTAACGGTACCAATGGGCAGTGTCGTAATATCTTGATTATTAATATAAATAGTCTTTGATGGTGCTTTTTGAAGCCCTAATAACAATTTGAAGAGTGTACTTTTACCAGAGCCAGGCTTACCCACTATACCTACAAACTCTCCTTGTTTGAAGGTAATATTAATTTGACGTAATGCAGGTGATTTAGATTCATCATAGATAAAATTTAAATATTTTATATCAATATCGCCTAAACCAAGTTGTTTACCATCAGTATCATTACATTCTGCAGGTAGACTCATAAAATCAATAATTCGATCAAGGGAGGCCATCCCCTTTTGAACTATGGCTACTAATGAACCTAAAGAAATCAATGGGCCTATAATAAGCATAATAAAAGCATTAATTGTAACGAATTCACCGACAGTCATAAGGCCTTCTACGGCTAAAGTACCACATATATACATACTAATACTGATACATATAAATGGCGCAATCATAGTTAGAGGCGATAAAATAGCATCAAGAATAGCTACACTCATATTATCGGAATAATTTTTCTTGTTAATACGATTAAATAATCCTCCTATAATCGATTCTTTATTAAAAGCTCGAATAACATCCATGCCCTGGAATAGTTCTTGCCCAAATTCTGTCATGTCACTATATGTGGTTTGAGCCTGACGTTGTTTCTTTCGTAAGCGCCGACCTAGTGTAAAAATTGAACCTAAAATAAAAATAATCGGTGTCATAATCTTTAAGGCTAACATAAAATCTATTTTTTGAATTAATATGATAGAGCCCAATATAGAATATAAAATAATATCAACAACGATCATAACACCTAAACCTAGGGCAACACGTAATGATGTAACATCATTTGTCATTAAAGCCATTACCTTACCAGGTCCGTTAACATCATAATATGTAGTAGGAATTTCTAAAGCACGAGCACATAATTTTTGGCGGAATAAATACTCCATGCGTCGGATAGATCCTAATAATGTTCTACGTGATATAACTTTCAATACAGTAATAATGATTAATAAACCAATGAAATAAAATATATAAAGAGTTAAGCCCTCTTTATTATGACTCAATGTATCGATGGCACTACCAATTAATTGTGGTACGATTAAAAAAGCTACATCGATTGCGATTAGCATAGTTAATCCGATGAGATAATATATACCTTCACGACGAAAAAATTCCTTGAAAATTGCATATGGATTCATCGACTACCTCCTGTTTTCTTTCTATCGTACCATTTACTACATAATTCTTCTACCTAAAACATTAAACTGAACTATATCCAAAATTAATAACAAACTATATCGAAAAAATTAGTTTACTAAAATGGATAGAAATGGTATACTAACCATAGAAACATTGTTTAATCTATTTAGTATATAAACTCTTAGGAGGAATGAAACATGGAAAAACGTACTGGTGTTGTAACATTTGCAGGTAACCCTATTACATTGGTAGGCCCAGAAATTAAAGTAGGTCAACAAGCACCTGATTTCACAGTATTATCTAATGATTTACAACCTAAAACTTTGAAAGATTATGAAGGTAAAGTAAAGGTAATTTCCGTAGTACCTTCTCTTGATACTGGCGTATGTGATGCACAAACTCGTTGGTTCAACCAAGATGCAACAGGTTTATCTGATGATGTTGTAGTATTGACAATTTCTATGGACCTTCCATTTGCTCAAAAACGTTGGTGCGGTGCTGCAGGCGTGGATAAAGTAGAAACATTATCTGACCACAAAGATGCTTCTTTCGGTACAAACTATGGTTTCTTAATCGAAGAATTACGTCTATTATCCCGTGGTGTTGTAGTTATCAATAAAGATAACAAAGTAACATATGTTGAATATGTTCCAGAAGTAACTCAAGCTGTTAATTTTGACGCAGCATTAGAAGCAATTAAAGCTGATATCTAATATTGCCTACTTATTAAGGTCGTACATCGTACGGCCTTTTTCTATTCATGGGAGTTATGTATGTGGATTAAATTTTCAAAACTATTATTAACTATAAAAAATATCGCCCTCATCGGCGTTGGTATAGCCTTGTGTATCGCTTTAGTTAATTCACTAATTAATTTAGGTGTTATTACATGGGCCAATATTAATGATGAAAGCACATATTACAATCTTATTGAAGAATTAATTACCTTCTTCCTCTATTTCGAGTTTATTGCGTTAATTGTAAAGTACTTTAAAAATAACTTTCACTTTCCTTTAGACTTTTTCCTATATATTGGTATTACGGCCATTGTTCGATCAGTAATTATTGCCCATGATACAGCCTTTGACATCCTCATATGGGCTATCTCTATTTTTGTGCTCGTATGTAGTTTAGTATTGGTAAAAAAATATATTGGTCACGATGAATAATATAATTATTTATGATTCTATAATACTCAAAAAGGTCCTACCGATTTTCGGTAGGACCTTTTTTCATATCCAAAGGATTAGAAAATGTTTTTGCTGTAATTGGCGTATTTAGCTTCTAATTCTTCCATTTTGTCATTCATTTCGATTTGTAATGCAGATGCAGTATCATAATCTTCAGATTGTAAAGCTTCTACAATACGTGTGAACAAGGATTTGCGATCATCGCTATCTTTTGCAAGATAGAATCGTAAGTCATTAACTTCTGCAAAGCGTTTGTCATCAATGCTATTACGGCTATCTGTGTGAATGGAAACCATTTTACGTACTGTATCCATATTATCAGGAATGATACGATGAGCCAATACGAGTTTCCAACGTTTCAAAATGGATGCAATGAAGGAATCCATTAAGTCATGAGCAAATGCATCACCTTGTGCCAATGTATTTACAAGTTCAGGATTATTTTTATAACCTTTAATGTTTTCCCATACTGTTGCAGGCGCTACGCCGAACATTTGATTACGTTCTTCTTGAGTGTAGTCTTCAAATACATCTTTTTCAGAACGGAATGCACGTTCTTTAGGTAAGTAATCCGCATCTTGACCAGCTTCTTTGGAAAGTTCTGCTTCCAATTGAGCTTGAGTTTTACCACTTGTAATGGCATATTTCATACCATCAAATGCAGAGATGAAAATCAATGCTAACGCAGTGTATGTATTTGTATAAGGGTTTGGAGAACGCAATTCATAACGTGTAGCCATTGGATTGTCGATATCGCGAATCAAACCGCAAAGGATTGTACGGTTACGGCTAGGTTCAGAAGGATCATTACCTAAGGAAGTTACAATACAAACTGGAGCTTCGAATCCAGGTTTCAAACGATTCAAGGAATCTGTTGTAGAGCTGATGAATGGGTTAATAGCTTCATAGTGTTTCAATAGACCCATGATTGCACCAATACCCAATGAGCTAGCAGATTCTTTTTTCATATCTTCTGGGCTGAACAAGTTAACAAGTTTGCCAGATTTTAATTTTGCCATTACGCCAAAGTGAGTATGTTCACCAGAACCAGCAACACCGATAATTGGTTTTGCATTGAATGTTACATCAAGACCATTTTCACGGAATACTTCACGAACGATAATACGAGCTTGTAATTCGTTATCTGCTGTTTGTAATGGGTTACCAGAGAATTTCCAGTCGATTTCCAATTGTTCCAATACAACGGATTCATGACCATCTTCATCAAGTTTAGCTTTTACACCACCAACTTCTTTATGGCCCATTTCAGCCACCATACCGTATTTATCAAGACGTTCTACGGCTTGTTCTAATGCAGTACGAACAGTACCGTGTGTACGTTGCCAGTATTGTTCTTGCAAACGTTGAGAAACGGATAATTCTTTTTTAGTAACTGTTTTAGAAGGTGTTTTTACCCAGAATTCTAATTCAGTAGCAGATGTGAAAACAATATCTAACACATCATCAGCTTTCACATGAGGCATACCAGGTAAACCTTTTTCTTTGATTAAGGATAACAATTCTGCACGAACATAGTCACAGCTGCGTTTCAAAATAGAACGAGAATCTACATAGCGGTAATTATGCATCAAGAATGCAGGAATACGAAGTGTACCAGTTGGCAAACCTGTTGCTTCATCAATGTTTTCGTAGTTGTAATCAACAAACCAGTTTACACTTGGGTCGCCCCACATATCAACACGAGCATTGTTCAATGTAGCGATATTTGTCAATACTACAGAGGAACCATCAGTTTGAACAGCACGGCCTTCAAAGAATGCTTCATAATCATCAAAGAATGCAGCCATTGGGATTTTTTCATCTGTATCATTACCAGCTAAGTCGATACCTACTAAAGATACGAATTTAATTTCTGGATGTTGTTCTAATAGAGATAAAACACCTTCTTTACCATATTGACCTGCAGGAATGTAATACAATAATTCTTTTGTAGCCATATTTGTTCCTCCTAAACTATAAAAAAAGACTCCAACAATATAGATATACAAACTGCATACCTATCCAGTGGAGTCTTCATTGACTAATTATTTTCTTGAGTACATATTACCATAGTGAGAAAATTCTTGTCAACAAATTTCTATAGAATTTTACCAGAATATTAACCTAGTAATTCTTTTACGATGGTATTTACTAATTTACCATCTGCACGGCCTTTAGTATGTGGCATAACATGTTTCATAACGTTACCCATATTTACATTATCTCCGCACTCAGCAATGGCTTTTTTTACAACATCGCGAATTTCATCTTCTGTCATTTGCGCTGGCATATATTTTTGAAGAACAGCTATTTCATCCTTAACATGACTAATTAGATCTTCACGACCTGCCTTTTCAAATTCTGTAAGAGAATCTTGGCGTGTTTTCATTTCTTTAGCTAAAATGCCTAATACACCATTATCATCAAGTTCAATTTTATCATTTATTTCTGTATTTTTAATGGCACTATTGACCATACGAATAACAGATAAAGCTATTTTGCCTTCTTCTCGAGCCTTCATAGCAGCTTTCATATCTTCTTTTAATTGATCTTTTAAACTCATGGGAACCTCCTATACGACTCAATCATTAAATAAATATTAGCATCTTAGAAACTAATATATAAAGAAACCCTAATTCTGGATTTCATGAAGCCATGAAAAGGCAGAATTAGGGTAATCATCTTATGCTCTGAATTTGCGTTTTCTTGCTGCTTCAGATTTTTTCTTTCTTTTTACGCTTGGTTTTTCGTAGTGTTCGCGTTTTCTTACTTCAGACAAAACACCTGCTTTTTGGCAGGAGCGTTTGAATCGACGAAGAGCACTTTCAAGCGTTTCGTTTTTACCGACTTTAATTTCAGACATCTATATCCCTCCCTCCAAAATTAATCTCAGGGAAGTGCTGATAATTTTATTTACGCACATATACATATTATATGTAGAACACTAGATTCTGTCAATATATACCGCTATATTTTATAGGAATTTTATTACAAATCAATATTTTTTGATGTCTTACTACTTCAAAATTAATAATTTCCTATTACAAGCTATTACGCTTCAGGCCAACCCATTTCTTCGCCACCTAATAGATGAGCATGCATATGGAATACACTTTGACCAGCTTTTGCGCCAGTATTAAAAATCAATCGATAGCCATCCTTAGAAATACCAAGTTCTTTTGCCACATCACGAACAAATGGTAATAAACCTTCAACATAGTCTTCATTCTTCTCTGTAATATGAGCAATATTAGCAACATGATTTTTAGGAACAATGAGTACATGAACTTTTTTTACAGGTTCAATATCATAAAAAGCATAGAATTTATCGTTTTCTAATACTTTTTTTGATGGAATTTCACCATTAATAATTTTACAAAAAATGCAGTCGCTCATGGGGACCTCCTCTATCTTATTCAATGATTACAAAATCTTTTTCAACAGCCACCACAGTACCGCCTATAAGATCACCTATAGAGTGTTGACCATCTGATTTAACTCTACCATGAATATATTCATTTGTTAAGCCTGTATAATATCCATTTTCCTCTTTTTCAATGAGGATTTCACCAGGTTTACCTATACGAGATGTTGCATACGCATGTAAACCTTTTTCGCTTAGATCATTTAAAAGTGCTACGCGAGCTTTCTTAACGGCTTCTGGTACTTGATTTGGCATTGTTGCAGCCGGTGTACCTTCACGAATAGAATATGGAAATGCATGAATATGAGTAAAGCCAATTTCTTTTACCGTATTCATTGTTTCATCAAAGTCTTCATCCGTTTCTTGTGGAAATCCTGCAATGATATCAGTAGTAATTGATAAATCTGGGATGCGATTTCTTAAATTCTTAATCAAATCTTTATATTCTTGAAGCGTATAATGACGTTTCATCAATGTTAGAACATGATCTGACCCCGCTTGTAGAGGTAAATGTAAATGTGGACATACGCGCTTATCCGTAGCCATTAATTCTATGAGTTCATCCGATACTTCAACAGACTCAATAGATCCAAAACGTATGCGATGTAAATTTGGAATTTCTAAGAGGGCTTTTACCACATCTGCTAGCGTAGGTCTTCCTGGTAATTCAACGCCATAGTTTCCAAGGTGAATCCCGGTTAAAACGATCTCATGAAATCCATGTTCGACTAAACGTTTCGCTTCATTTACAATATCATCCACTTTACGGGACTTTAGTTTCCCACGCGTATAAGGAATGATACAAAATGCACAATAATTATTACAACCTTCTTGAATTTTCATGAAAGCTCTCGATTTATCAGATTCATTACCAAATAATGGCATCTCTTCAAAATTAGACTCTTTCATGATATCGCGAACAGCATTAATTTGACGTTCTGTTGTTTCGAGTTGTTCAACAAGTTCAACAATTTTTGAGCGATTGTTTGTGCCAATAACTAGATTAACGCCATCAATGGCAGCAATTGCATCAGGATCAAGTTGTGCATAACAACCTGTAACGATAACATAAGCATCTTGATTTTGACGTTTAGCTTTACGAATTAATTGACGAGACTTTTTCTCCCCCATATTCGTAACAGAACATGTATTAATAACGTAAATATCAGCCTTAGAATCAAAATCAACAGCTTCATAATCATGTTGTAAAAATAACCCCTTCATAGCATCCGTATCATACTGATTGACACGACACCCTAGAGTTGTAAAGGCAACGGTTTTCATTGCACCTCCCATTTCTTTATATAGATATCATATAGCATATGTATATAGTATTTTATAGTTCTAATTCATAGTGAACCATCGATAATGCAGCAATCGCAGCCGTTTCGGCACGTAATATAGTATGACCTAATGTAACTGATTGTCCACCACATTCTATAATATCATTGATTTCTTTCTCTTGAAAGCCCCCTTCAGGGCCAATACAAATTAAAATATCCCTATTAGTTGAATCACTATTAATAGCCTTTAAAGCATCTTTTATGGTATAGCCCGCTTCATTTTCATAGGCAACCAACTTTAAAGATTCAGATTCAATGTCTAATACATTCGAAAGGGGCTCACCCACAACGAGCGTAGGTAGCTGTGTGCGCCCGCATTGTTGAGACGCTTCCAACATAATCTTTTCCCAACGACTATATTTTGACTGTAATTTTTTTGCATCGTACTTAGCAACACAGTTCGATGTAGGTACAAGATATACGGTATCAACATTAAGCTCTGTAGCTTTTTGTAAAACCCATTCTAATTTTTCACCTTTTAAATAAGATTGTACTAATATGGTTCTATGCATAGATGTAGGAGAATCAATGTATTCTATAAGACTAGCTTGTGCTAAGCCATTTATCTCATCATTAATTTGATAGATACCACAACGGTTATCGCTACCTGTGACAGTAATTGGTTTCTCTATATTATGGCGAAATACATGTAATATATGATGAGTCACATCTTTAGGTAATACAATGGATTCATCTAATGGTGTAGGAATAAATATCTTTTTCATCGTTTTTCCAGCGCAAATGTATGCCAAGGTCCAGCAATGCGCTCCTCAATAATATGCCACTCTTTATTAATATAAGGCATAATCTCATCATACCGATCATCAATAATACCACTAATGATGAGAATACCTTTATCATCAAGTTTTTTACCAATTTGTGGCAATAAAATTTTTAAAGGATCTACTGTTAAATTCGCTAAAATCAATTGAGCGGTACCCTTAAAATCAGTATCCAAATTACCACAAATGATATCAGCTACGACATGATTATTATCACAATTAATTCTTGCCTGTTTAGCTGCATATTCCTCTATATCGATACCTACAAGATGTTTTATACCCAAATGAGCAGCTACTAACAACAGAATGCCTGTCCCAGTCCCAATATCTAAACAAGTAACAGAATCTAAATTCATGGATTTACTATAGGCCTGTAAAAGTTCTGCACAAGTTCTCGTAGTTTCATGAGAACCAGTACCAAACGATATATCTGAATCGATTTCGATAATAGTTTTATTCTGTTCATTATCATATTCTTGCCATGCAGGTTTGATTATTAAATTAGGTAGTATTTCTGTAGGTTCTATATACTGTTGCCAAGAATTGAGCCACGTAGATTCATCTAATATATGTGCTTCTATTGATGTGATTTCGATATTGCTTTCGTTAAGACGCCCCTTTATATCAGACTTAATAGTGTTAGGATCTAATGATGCATCAGCATAAAGCGTTAATTGTACTAAATTCGGTTGATTATCTACATCTTCTTCTATAATTCCATTGTCTGCATAATCGCCAAAAAGAGTAGTCACCTCATCGGTGGCTACTCTTTCGCAGACAATAGATATTTCTATCCATTGCATAAATGCTCCTTTACTATTGATGCGCAGGAACAAACCATTCACGTATCAGAGCTGTTCATTTAGTTAAACGATCCTTGATTTTCTCGAATAAACTCTTACTAACTTGTAAGTTATTCACATCTTCATTGCCTTCTTTGGCAAATCGAAGTAATAATTCACGTTGTGTTTCAGTTAATTTTTTAGGTGTTTGAACCGTAACGACTACGTGTTGATCACCACGTTGTTTTGGATTGCGTAAATAAGGAATACCTTTGCCCTTAAGTCTGAATGCAGTTCCCGTTTGAGTGCCTTCTGGGATTTTCAATTCTACTTTACCATCTAAGGTATTCACTTGTATAGTCGCTCCTAATGCAGCTTGTGCAAAGCTAATTGTAACACGACTGATAACATCATTGCCATTTCGTTCAAATTCTTTGTGAGGGCGTACGTAAATATAAACGTATAGGTCGCCTTTTGGACCACCTAATATACCCGGTTCACCTTCATTTGAAACGCGTAGACGAGATCCGTTATCTACACCAGCTGGAATCTTAATATCGATTTTTCGTTTTACTAAGATTTCACCAGATCCACGACATTTGGAACATGGTTTTTCAATGACCTTACCAGAGCCATGGCAACGAGAACAAGTACGAGCGGATTGCATACGACCAAATGGTGTATTTTGAATAACAACCTCTTGACCAGAGCCGTGACAATTAGGACATGTATCAACTTTAGATCCAGGTTCACCGCCGGTACCGTGACAATGATTACATTCTTCATGACGTTGAATGTTGATTGCCATTGATTTACCAAAGGCAGCATCCTCAAAGGATATATCTATGTCTTCACGAAGATCATTGCCTTTTTGAGGACCATGTTGTTGGTGTCCACCACCAAACATGCCACCAAAGAAATCACCAAAGATATCACTGAAGCCACCAGCTTGACCACCGAAACCGCCAAAGCCACCTTGGAAACCACCGGCGCCAGCGCCGCCTCCTTGTTTGAAGGCGTCGTGGCCGAATTGGTCATATTGAGCTTTTTTAGTTTCATCAGACAATACTTCGTAAGCTTCGTTAGCTTCTTTAAACTTTGCTTCTGCTTCCTTTGGATTATCTTTATTTACATCTGGATGGTATTGGCGAGCCTTTTTACGGAAGGCTTTTTTAATTTCATCTTGGGTTGCATTTTTGCTGACCCCTAAGATGTCATAATAATCTCGTGCCATTAGTTACCAACCCTTCTTATTTCTTATCGTCATCAACTACAGTGTAATCAGCATCAACTACATTATCGTCAGCTTTTGTTTGTTCACCTTGTTTAGCATCACCAGCAGCTTGTTGTGCTTGTTGAGCAGCAGCATACATTTGTTCAGCTAATTTGTGCAAAGGTTGTTCCAAAGCTTCACTATCTTTTTTAATATCTTCAATGTTGCCAGCTTCGATGGATTTTTTCAATTTATCCTTAGCTTCTTCAACTTCTTTCAACAATGCAGCATCGCCATTACCTTCAAGATCTTTCAAAGCTTTTTCAGCTTGGTATACTAAGGAATCTGCATTATTTTTAACATCTAATTCTTCTTTTCTAGCTTTATCTTCTGCTGCATGAGCTTCTGCTTCTTTAACCATGCGTTCAATTTCGTCTTCTTTCAAGCCGCTAGAAGAAGTAATTGTAATTTTTTGTTCTTTTTGAGTACCCAAATCTTTAGCTTTTACATGTACGATACCATTAGCATCGATGTCGAAAGTTACTTCGATTTGAGGAACCCCACGAGGAGCTGCTGGGATGCCATCCAAGTTGAAACGACCCAATGTTTTATTATCTGCTGCAAATTCACGTTCACCTTGCAACACATGGATATCTACAGATGGTTGGTTATCAGCTGCAGTGGAGAATACTTGAGATTTAGATGTAGGAATTGTAGTGTTACGATCAATGATACGAGTAAATACACCGCCCATTGTTTCGATACCAAGAGACAATGGAGTTACGTCAAGTAACAATACATCTTTAACTTCACCTACTAATACACCGCCTTGAATTGCTGCACCGATAGCTACGCATTCATCAGGATTAACGTTTTTAGTTGGCTCTTTACCTAATACTTTTTTAATAGCATCTTGTACAGCTGGAATACGGCTAGAACCACCAACTAACAATACTTTATCGATATCAGAAGCGGAAAGACCAGCATCTTGCATAGCTTTACGAGTAGGTTCAATAGTAGCTTGTACCAAGTCAGCAGTCAACTCTTCAAATTTAGCACGTGTTAATGTTACGTCTAAGTGTTTAGGACCAGTTGCATCAGCTGTGATGAATGGTAAGTTAATATTTGTGCTAGCTACACCAGATAATTCGATTTTTGCTTTTTCAGCAGCTTCTTTTAAACGTTGATCTGCTAATTTATCATTGGACAAATCAATACCAGTTTCTTTTTTGAATTCTTCGATTAAGTAGTTCATGATGCGTTGGTCGAAGTCATCGCCGCCAAGATGATTATTACCAGATGTTGCCAATACTTCGAATACGCCATCACCAAGTTCAAGAATGGAAACGTCGAATGTACCACCGCCAAGGTCAAATACAAGAACTTTACCATCTTCATCTTTATCTACACCATATGCAAGAGCAGCAGCTGTAGGTTCATTGATGATACGAAGTACTTCAAGACCTGCAATAGAACCAGCATCTTTAGTAGCTTGACGTTGAGCATCTGTAAAGTATGCTGGAACAGTAATAACAGCTTGTTTTACAGGTTCGCCCAAATAAGCTTCTGCGTCAGCTTTAATTTTTTGAAGAATCATTGCAGAAATCTCTTGAGGTGTATAAGATTTACCTTCTACAGTTACTTTGTAGTCAGAACCCATATGACGTTTAATAGAAATAATTGTGTTTTCTGGATTAGATACAGCTTGACGTTTAGCCAATTGACCAACTAAACGTTCGCCATTTTTTGCAAAACCAACTACGGAAGGAGTTGTACGTGCACCTTCTTGGTTTGTAATAACCGTAGGTTCGCCGCCTTCCATAACAGCAACACAAGAGTTTGTAGTCCCTAAATCAATACCAATTACCTTTGCCATAATATATGACCTCCTAATACTTATAATCTATTCAACAACCTTAACCATTGCTGGTCGAATACAACGACCATCCACAGTATAGCCAGTTTGCAGTACTTCACATACCGTATCAGATTCATATTCATCTGATGGTACGCGCATAATTGCTTGATGGAAATTTGGATCAAATGGTTTACCAACTGCATCGATAACAGCTAAACCATGCTTAGACAACATAGCCATCAAGTTTTGATGAATCATGATAAATCCATCAAGGAATACCTTTGTATCCCCTTCTGCAGGAGCTTGTACAGCTCGCTCAAAATTATCTAATACAGGTAGCAAATCTTTTAGGACATCGCCCTTAACAAAGCCTGCCAACTGTTCTTTTTCTTGATTAGTACGGCGTTTAAAATTTTCAAAATCCGCTTGTAAGCGTTTATAACGATTATCAAAATCGGCTTTTAATTCTTCTAACACCTCACTTGCATCAACTACAGACTCTTCAGCATTTTGCGCTTCCGATTGTTCCTTCGTTGCTTTTGTAGGCTCAGAAATTTCTTCGTCTACCACATCTTGTTTAATTTTTTCTTCAGACATGCCTTATCCTTTCTATGTTTGATTCCTTGCCATCGTTTCCATTAAATGTTTCATATAGGAAAGCATATTAATAATTCGACTATATTCCATTCGCGTAGGGCCCAATATAGCCAATGTACCAAGTTGATTATTATCTTGAGAAAAATCAGTTTGAATAAGACTCATATCACTTAATGCTTCCATTTGATTTTCTGAACCAATCTTAATCTTAATTGTTTTGTTTGAATTATCTTGCAATATGTGACCTAATTCTTGTTGTTCTTCTAATAATGAAAGTACAGGCTGTACCTTTTCAACCGTTTTAAATTCCGGTTGTCGTAACAACTCAGTAGTACCAACGGAATAAAATAAACGTCGCTTTGTGATGGCCCTTAATAAGGTTTCTCCGATTTGTAATAATACGGATTTTGAACCGTCTATGTGTGCGATAATTGCACTTATTTGAGCCGATGTAATATCACGTAAAAGCTTATTTTGAACGGCATTGCTAAATTGTATAGCTAATCGTTGTAATTCATCAGCTTTCACTGGTGATGTAAAATACATCAATTCATTATCAAGTGCACCGGTTGCAGTTATTACAACCATAACAGCTTGGTGAGCATCAAGAGGTAAAATATGTATATATTTTAACATTGCTTGATCATGTCCAGGGGCTAATAATAAGCTCATACTATGACTGATTTGAGAAACTAATCGAGCCATATGTAATAACATTTCATTGCCAGAAAGCTGCGTATCATTCCATATAGAATGGATTTGTTTCACATCCTCATTCTCCACTGGACCTTGATGCATCATAGAATCAACGTATAAGCGATAGCCTTTTGACGATGGTATTCTACCAGCTGATGTATGAGGTTTTTCTAAATAGCCTAAGTCCTCAAGATCAGCCATTTCGTTTCGCACCGTGGCAGGACTAATACCTAAGTTATAATTTTTAGCAATCGTCCTAGAACCAACAGGCTCAGCAGATTTTACATAATCCTCTATAATCGCTCGTAAGATGCGTTGTTTTCTTTCATCCATAATGACACCTCACTTGTTAGCACTCAAAATATTAGAGTGCTAATCGCATGTATAATATTACCATACCAAAATAAAATGTCAAGTAAATTTATCCTTAAAAACCTAATAAAATCAAGTTTAGTCAAAAAGACAATGTGATTTCACAGAATAATAGGTCAAAAAGACAACCAAATAGATATGGAAAAATAGTCAAAAAGACAAGGCCTATCTATATTTATAAGGTTTTATAGAAATATAAATAGCTCCCAGTCAATTTATCACTAGGAGCTATTGTTAAGTTATAAAGTTTTATTTTCTAATGGATTGCCAAGACGTTCTAACAATTTCCCCATCCGTTCTTTTGGTTCCCCATTTTCTGCATACCAATCGATCAGTATATCAGCAGCTTTCTTTGCTTGTTCAACAGATAATTTACGCATTAGTATTTTCCCTGCTTCAGGGCGCATACCAGTATTACCACCTACGGCGAGCATAAATCCTTGAGATGTACCAATAAAGGCAATATCTTTAACCATAGAATCAGGACAATTACGACCACAACCACTAATTCCTATTTTACATTTGTGACTTGTTTTACGACCATAATGTTTACGTTCTATATAATCTGCTAATTCAGCAGTCTCCATCTGACCGTTTTTACATTTTCCTTTACCTACACAGGCAATTAATGAATTGACACCTCTATGAATAACCGTAGTAACCCCATCAGGTAACTCAGCAATCAAAGCCTCTTTATCATCCTTATCAATACCTGTAATTTGTATACCAGTCACCACATGTCTAAAGGAACCACCGTATTTTTCAGCTAATGATATACATGCTTTCATTTGGTCCAAAGAAAATTCATTATGTAATCCATGTATTATAACAGATGTCTTCATCTTTCCTCCTAAATAAGCATGCATATTCATCATCATCCTATTTATTCTAACATGTTACTTATTGAGAAACTATGAGAAATCTTACTCTTTTATGAATTGACTAAACACATAATTTCCATGCTTAGCACCTTCTGGCGTAAGATAATATAAGTCGCCATCTTGTATTATTAAATTCTTTTCAATTAAATTATCTAAAATAGAGCCATATATATCTTCTAATCGTATATTAAATCTGTTAGCAAAATCGACTGTATTGATTCCCCACTTGGTTCGCAAGCTTAAAAAACAATAATCTTCTCTAGCTCTTTTGGAATCGATAACTTCCTCATCTACAACAGGAAATTCAAAGCAATCTATTTTTCTAGCATAAGGCATGACATTGCGATTATTAGCTCTTCTTACACTATCAAAAAATGAATGAGCACCAGCACCAAAACCTAAATAATCACAATATTGCCAATATTTTAGATTATGTTTACTATAGGCCTTATCTTTCGCAAAATTGGATATTTCATAACGCTCAAATCCCAAATCTTGAATCCCTTGCATCATCATGTCATACATCGTATCCTCTGTTGATTCATCAGGTAAAGAAATGACTCCTTTATCAACCAAATGATATAATCGTGTTCCTTGTTCTACTTGTAAACCATAGGTAGAAATATGATTAATAGGCAATGTACTAACAATATCTAAATTTTTATTAATTTCATCAGTTGTTTGATTCGGTAATCCATATATTAAATCGATATTAATATCTTGAAATCCTTCCTTAAAAGCCCATTGAACTGCATTTATAGCATCCTCATGATTGTGACTTCTATGTAAACTTACTAGAGATTTATCATTAAAAGTTTGAACCCCAAAACTGATACGAGAGAATCCTAACTTATGCAGCCCCTTTAAATAAGCCTGATCTACCTCTCCAGGATTTGATTCGATGGTAAACTGACAATCAGGAGATACATTATAGGTAGTTTTAATGGTATTCAAAATTTGTTCTAACTGTAATAAGGATAATTCCGTCGGCGTACCGCCTCCAAAATAAACAGTATCTACAAGTTTAGTACGAGATTTAGGATATGCATCACCGAACATAGTCATTTCTTGAACCAAGGCATACAAATATGTATCGTAATATTCCTCTAAATTTTGATACGCTGGAAAATCACAATATATACATTTTTGTTTGCAAAACGGGATATGGATGTATATCCCCATATCCCGCTGTACAAACAAATCGTTACGATTTGTTTCCATATTAATCTTCTACCTTTAAAATTGCCATAAATGCTTCTTGTGGAATCTCTACAGAACCAACAGCTTTCATGCGTTTCTTACCGGCCTTTTGTTTTTCCAAGAGTTTACGTTTACGAGAAATATCGCCACCATAACATTTTGCTAAAACGTCTTTACGCCAAGCTTTTACAGTTTCACGAGCTACAATTTTTGTGCCTACTGCTGCTTGAATAGGAATTTCAAACATTTGACGAGGAATTAATTCTTTTAATTTCTCAGCTAATGCACGACCACGTGTAGCAGCACGATCCTTATGAACGATGATAGATAATGCATCTACAGGTTCTCCATTTAACAAGATATCCATCTTAACCATTGGAGATTGTTTATAACCAATCAATTCATAATCAAGAGATGCATACCCCTTTGTAGCAGATTTTAATTTATCAAAGTAATCATAAATGATTTCGCTCAATGGTAAGTGATATACAACGGATACACGCGTTTCATCCAAGTATTCCATGGATTGATATTCGCCACGTTTATCTTGAGACAATTCCATAATAGTACCAACAAAATCCTTAGGTACAATGGTCGTAGCCTTAACATATGGTTCTTCAATATAATCGATTTCCGTTGGAGGTGGTAACTTAGCAGGATTATCCACTTCTAGCATTTCCCCATTTGTTTTATATACCTTGTAGTTAACAGATGGAGCCGTAGTGATAAGTGTTAGATTATATTCACGCTCTAAGCGCTCTTGAATAACATCCATATGTAGTAAGCCTAAGAAACCACAACGGAAACCAAAGCCAAGAGCCAAGGATGTTTCTGCTTCATATTCTAAGGCAGCGTCATTAAGCTGTAATTTTTCTAATGCATCACGAAGATTTTCGTAGTCTTTAGACTCTGTAGGGTAGAGACCACAATATACCATAGATACAGCCTTGCGGTAACCCGGTAATGGTTCAGGTGCAGGATTATTAGCTAATGTTACCGTATCACCTACGTGACAGTCAGCTACATTCTTAATACTTGCTGCAATGCAACCTACAGAACCACATGGTAATTCTTGGACAGGCACAAGATTTGGTGTAAAGATACCGAGCTCAGTTACATCAAAATTCTTATTATCATGCATCATACGAATGGTATCTTTTGTTTTAATAGTACCTTCTTTTACGCGCACATAAGCAATAGCACCTTTATAGGCATCAAAGCGGCTATCAAAAATCAATGCTCTTGTTGGTTCATCAGATTTATCTGGTGGTGCAGGCACCTTATTTACAATAGCTTCTAAAATATCTGGAATGCCAATGCCAGATTTAGCAGAACATAATACTGCTTCTGATGCGTCTAAACCAATGATATCTTCAATTTCATGTTTAACCCGATCAGGATCGGCAGAAGGCAAATCTATTTTGTTGATAACAGGAATAATCTCAAGATCATGTTCTAAAGCGAGATACACGTTTGCCAACGTTTGCGCTTCTACACCTTGTGCAGCATCTACAACGAGTAATGCCCCTTCACAAGCTGCAAGAGAACGAGATACTTCATAGCTGAAATCCACATGGCCCGGCGTATCAATAAGGTTCAAAATGTATTCTTCACCATCTTGAGCCTTATACAAAATACGAACAGATTGCGCTTTAATAGTAATACCACGTTCACGTTCTAAATCCATGGAATCCAATACTTGAGCTTCCATTTCCCGTTTTTGTAGAGTACCAGTATATTCAATTAATCTATCAGCGATGGTAGATTTACCATGGTCGATATGAGCTATAATACAGAAGTTTCTAATCTTTTTCGTTGACATACTATATGAACAAGTTCAAGGAACTTGTATTCTCCTTTCTAACATACGCGATCGATAACAGCACCTCCTAATAATTGAGTGCCATTATAAAAGGCTACGGACTGACCTGGTGTAATAGCCCGTTGTGGTTCATCAAAGATAACCTCCATCGTATCGTCGTCTAAGATACGTGCCGTACAAGGCGATGGGTTGGCTGCGTAACGAATTTTACCTTCCGCCTTTAACTCTTTATGGATTGTATCATCTAAGAAATTATAAAACTTACAAATCATACGATTTGTAAAAAGTCGTTCATTAGGTCCTACAATAACTTCATTGCGTTCACCATTAAAGCCAATAACATATAAAGGGTGTTTATAAGCAATGCCTAGTCCTTTACGTTGACCAATCGTGTAATTGAATAAACCCGTATGCTTTCCTAATATTTCACCATCTTCAGTAACAATATTACCAGATTTTGGTTTAGTTTTCATTTCTTCTACTACGAGTTTTTGATAATTACCATGCGGTAAGAAACAAATATCTACACTATCTGGTTTCTTAGCTACAGGCAAATCATATTCAGCAGCTAATTTACGCGTTTCTGTTTTACATTGGCCACCCAATGGGAACATAAGATGACTCAAAATACGTTGATTCATATTATACATAACATAGCTTTGATCTTTAGTTGGATCAACACCTTTATGCAATTCATATAAACCAGTGTCTTCATTATAATTAACCTGTGCATAATGACCGGTTACCATATGTGTTGCACCAAGTTCAAGGGCTCGATTGAGCATCAAATCAAATTTGATATTTTTATTACAGAATACACAAGGATTTGGTGTGCGCCCATAAGCATATTCTTTCACGAAATAGTCTACTACATTCTCGTAGAATACATCGCGAGCATCGATAACATGATGCTCAATACCAAGAAAATCACACATTTTCTTAGCATCTGTTACGGCAAGAGGCACCTCATCATACGGTGTCCCACTCACCCATAGCCATAGGGTAATACCAAATACTTTATAGCCTTGTTTTAGTAGCATTGCAGCAGTTAAAGAACTATCTACGCCGCCACTCATAGCTACAGCGATAACTTTTTCCATACTTTCTCCTTTTAATGATCTCTTGATCATAAAACTAATCAGGGTGAAAGCCTGACGTGTAAAACACTAGTTCGGTGTAAAAGTCCGAGTAGTATTGCTATGAAATTATAGCAACTTATATTATAGCCTAGAACGAGGTATATTGAAAAGATTTGAAACAAAAGAATCTCTTCCCATCAAAGAAAGAGATTCTAATTATTATCTATGTTTTAATAATTCCTCTGCCGCCCCTAAAATGCCGAGCATAGAATGTTCGAATACAAGACCACCTTGCATGAAGATTGTATATGGAGGGCGCACAGGACCATCGGCACTAAGCTCAATAGATGACCCTTGTACAAAGGTGCCGCCAGCCATGATAATTTTATCTTCATAACCAGGCATATCCCCAGGAATTGGATGCACATGCGCATCTACAGGAGAGTAAGCTTGCATACCTACACAGAAATGCTCCATTTCCTCGCCATTTTTTAAATTGATGGCTTGAATCAAATCATAACGCGCTGCATCTACCTTAGGAAATACTTCATATCCTAATAATTCGCCTACCGCAGCTGTATACACAGCTCCTTTAAGGGCTTGTAATACTACATGAGGGGCCATAAATAGGCCTTGGAAGAATAGACGATAGCCAGGAGCATAGGAACCCATATGATCACCAAGCCCTGGAGCCGTCAATTGATATGATGCATCTTCAACTAAATCCTCACGGCCCACGATATAGCCACCGGTTGGTGCTAAACCACCGCCAGCATTTTTGATGAGAGAACCTGCCATGATATCAGCACCGGCCTCTAATGGCTCTTGAAGCTCTGTAAATTCACCGTAGCAATTATCTACAAAGCAAATGGTTTCCGGATTCTTAGCTTTCACAACATCAATGATAGCTTTAATATCCGCAATCGACAATGGCTCACGAGTACTATACCCACGAGAACGTTGGATAACCACAGCACGTGTATTAGAATTAACAGCCTGTCCTATAGCGTCCAAATCATAGGTATTATTGTTAAGGGGCACTTCTGTATAGGTAAAGCCTTTTTCAATCAATGAACCCTTAACAGGACGAGTATAGCCTATAACAGATTGCATGGTATCATAAGGAGCTCCAACGGCATAGATAAATTCAGTTCCTTTAGAGCCATTTCCCATAATAGCCATCAGTGTAGTAGCTAATGCGTGAGTACCCGATACAAAATGTGGCCGCACGAGAGCCTTTTCGCCTTTGAATACATAGGCAAATACTTCATCTAATTTTTCACGGCCTACATCATTATAACCATAACCGGTTGTGCCTGTAAAATGATAGTCAGATACTTGACACTCTTTAAATGCTTCTAATACCTTTTTCGTATTTGCTAATGCAATAGGTTCAAACTTTTTAAATTGTGGTTCAGCCATTTCAAGGGCTTTACTACGTATTTCTTCTAATGTCATTCTCTATCCTTTATCTATTAAAAACTTGAGTCAATTATATTACAAGCTATACCATAAATTTCGGCTTCTGTTGTTTGTGAGTCTATGGTAATCCATTCTATGTACGACATACGTTTATACCACGTGATTTGTCGTTTTGCAAAGTGACGCGTATGTTTCTGAATTAAATCTACACATGCGTCATAACTGATTAATCCTTCTAAATACTGAACAACCTCTTTATAGCCAATACCTTTAAAAGCCTGACAATTTGGATTTACTCCATTTTTTAGTAATTGTTTAACTTCATCCACTAGACCTTTTTCAAACATAATTTCTACGCGACGATTGATTCGATTATATAAATCACTACGTTCTCGTTGTAATCCAATAACTGGGCCTTTATAGGATAAACCATCTTTTGTTTGATTTATTAACGATTTATAATCACCAGCAGTCATCAATTCAATAGCACGGTACAACCGATGTTTATCGGTATATTTAATTTCTATGCCACCTTTTTCTGCCAAATTCTGAGCATACTCACGTAATCCATCTACGCCATATTCAGTATATAACTCATCTAATTCGATTCTTAATTTTGTATTAGGCTTTATATCATTAAAATTATAGTTTTCTAACAAAGACTGAACATATAAACCAGTGCCACCAGATAAGATTGGTACAACATGATTGTCATTTAATTGATCTATTAATGATTTAGCTTGTTGTTGAAAGATAGAAACACTGTAATCATCGTCAGGTTCTAAAATATTTATAAGATGATGAGGTACAGCAGCTAATTCATCTGTTGTCGGCTTTGCAGTACCAATATTCAACTGTTTATACACCTGATACGCATCACCAGAAATCACTTCGCCATTATAGCCTTTAGCCAATGCTAATGTTAAGTCAGTCTTACCTACAGCCGTAGGACCTACAATTGTTATTAACTTTTTCATTGTAACCCCTTATCACTGTAAACACCATATCCAATACGACTATACTTGCCGCCCACCCATGTGGATGGTGGGAAATCTTTAAATACAGAACTAAACGGTCGTTCTTTGATAATAAAACCTAATCGACAAACGCGCCTAGCTTCCTGAATCACAGAATCTGTGATTCTACCTTCCGAAGTATGCCCACGCAACGGTTTAAATTGAGGACTTTCTTCAATAGGAACTTCAAACATAGGGTCAAAATATAATATATCTACACTATCGTTAGGTAGCCCCTGTAAAAAGCTTTCAAAATTATCATGACGAGCATCAATACGACGTAGTGCATTTGTTACAGTCATATCCTCATGAGTATAATATTTCAATCCAAACCATGTAGATAGCCATATAGGATATGACGCCTCTAATCCTATAATATGTGCATTAGGGAATGCATAGGACATGATAATACTATCACTGCCAAGGCCTAATGTACAATCAACTATAGATATTGAATTAGATGATTCAGTTGTTAACAATTCTATAGCGTTTACAAGATGGTCATCATCTCCGCGTTGTAAGCGTAAAATACGCAATTGAGCCATGGATAAATGAAATCTATGCTCCTGTTCTTCGTTAAAATGAATTGTCAATTGATTCTTAGAAACAACCGCAATAGGTGTACCCTCTAATAATAGTTCAGAAATAGGTCTCTTTTGACGATTTAGATATACTAAATCTAATGATTTAGCTAATTCTTTTGTTTCTTCTTTTATCGCTGAAGACGCTTTTTGTGAAGTAGTAATAATCATATTAAGACCTTAAGAATAACTTACCTAATTCATCAGGTGTAAATTTAATAATTGTTGGGCGACCATGAGGGCACACATAAGGTTTATCTGTATGAAATAAATCTTCAATAAGTGTTGTCATTTGGTACATATTAAGATTGTGTCCAGATTTAATGGCCCCCCTACAAGATGCATAAGCCAGCATTTCATGACGCAATTGGGCTTTGGTGGGCTGTTCATGGTCATGCAAAAAAGTAAATACATAAGATAAAATGTCCTGAGCTTTACTTTCTACGAGATCTACAGGTGCACCAACTAATTTGATTTGATTAGGCCCGCCAAGCTCTACTTCAAAGCCTAAATCCAACAAAGCGTCCTGTTCATTCTCAACAAGATTCATTTCATCCTCTGTGGCATTGCTATAAGTCGGTACAAGCAAGCTTTGCATTGGTATAGATTCCGAAGATTTACACAAACGATCATAACGGACACGTTCGTGTGCTGCATGCTGATCTATAATATATAAATCATCACCTTTTTTGGCTAATATATAACAGGATGCAACCTGTCCCATTGGTAAAAAGCCTGATTTTTGTATATCTCTAGACTCATCTTCTATATGCTGTTCTTGTATTTGATGAAATTTCTCTTTATCTTCCGTCGTATAGCTAGTATAAGCTGTAGGAACTGATGTAAATGAGGATTCCTCAAATGTTTCCTGTTCATATGTCGCTTTTGGCGCTGGTGGTGTAAACCCTTTTTCTTTTAAGGCATCTACAAAATCGCGTGTATCCTGACGTAATACCTCATATCCCTTAGTGCGCCGTCCGCCAAAAACCTTATCATAGTCAATGGCTGTAGCAATATGTTCAGCCGTATCATTATGATCACTCAAAACTTGTGGAGCTTGGTACGAGTTATAGCCACTACCTTGTGATTCAGTTTCTAAAGGTTGAGTAAACGATGATGATTCACGTTCATACCGTTCATGAAGAGGGTTATTTAAGGCATTTAGAATTGCATGATAAACAGCTTTAAATATGATTTTATCATCTTCGAATTTAACTTCACTCTTCCGAGGATGTACATTGATATCCACCATACTAGCCGGTATAGTTATATGTAGTAAAACCAATGGATATCCAGATTTTGGTAATAATGCATGGTACGCATTATCTATGGCTTTCAAAATTGTTTTATCTGATATAACTCGATTATTGACAATAATCGTCTGCCAAATACGCGTGCTTTTTAACAATGTTGGTTTTGATACAACACCTTCGATATAGATATGTTCACTTTCATAAGCGATAGGAAATATATCATTCTTGGTCTTATAACCGTATAATGCAGCCACTGTATCTTGTATTGAGCCAGATCCTGGTGTGATAATGGCTACACGATCATCAATAGTTAATTTAAAAGCAATATGCGGATTACTTAATGCCAATTTACCAACAATGTCTTGAATTTTAGATGATTCAGTTCGTTCAGTTTTAAGAAATTTACGACGAGCTGGTGTATTAAAAAATAATTCCTTCACTTCAATTGTCGTACCAGGTGCTGCACCATAAGGAATACAATCAGTAAAGTTTCCTCCATCGATGAGGATACGTGTACCAAGTTCTTGGTCTACAGTTCTAGTAGTCAATACAAAATGAGAAACAGAGGCGATACTCGCCAAAGCCTCTCCCCTAAACCCTAAGGATGCAATATCGAATAAATCCTCTACATTTTGAATCTTAGAGGTTGCATGGCGCAAAACTGCAAGGCGGGCATCTTCTTCTGTCATCCCCTTGCCATTATCAGTAATGCGCATATATGCACTACCACCTTCACCAATTTCCACTTCAATCGATGTAGCACCAGCATCAATAGAGTTTTCAATCAGTTCTTTTACAACTGATGCGGGACGTTCTACAACCTCACCAGCAGCTATTTTATTGATTGTAGTTTCATCCAAAACATGTATGGTTGCCATTATTTACCGCCTCCATTACGCGCCTCCGCTTGTAACTGATGAATTGCATTTAGCGCCTCTATAGGTGTCATCGTATTCACATCTATAGCTAACAAGGAATCCACAACAGAATGGGTGAATAAATTGCCAAAATCATCTTGTTCGATAGATGGTTTTGTATACTTAACAACAGAATCTGATGTTATAACGCGATTATTTAAATCATCAGTATCGGTATTTTGTTCCTCTAAGGATTCAAGAATCACTTCCGCTCGTTTCAATACTTGAGCTGGTAAACCTGCTAATTTTGCTACGTGAATACCATAGCTCCTATCGGCACCACCTCTAATAATACGGCGTAAAAAGGCTATATCCTTACCTTTTTCCTTTACAGCTACCGTGTAATTCTTCAAACGAGGGTATACGTCCTCCAAAGGTATCAATTCATGGTAATGCGTAGCAAACAATGTTTTTGCATGAATATGTTTACAAATATGTTCTACCACTGCTTGTGCAATACTTAAACCATCAAAAGTACTTGTACCACGTCCTATTTCATCAAGGATAATCAAACTCTTAGAGGTAGCATTTTCAAGGATATACGCAACCTCTTTCATCTCTACCATAAATGTACTTTGACCTGTAGAAATATCATCACTAGCACCTACACGTGTAAATACGCGATCTACAGGAGAAATAGTGGCCTCCCTCGCAGGAATGAATGCCCCAATTTGAGCCATAATCATAAGTATCGCAACTTGTCTCATATAGGTAGATTTACCAGCCATATTAGGTCCAGTTATAAGCATAAATTCTTCATCATCATGATTGAGTACTACATCATTAGGAACAAAAACCTCTCTTTTTAAGAATTTTTCTATCACCGGATGACGACCATCACGAATATTAATTTGACCATTCATAACGATATTCGGGCAAATATAGTTAGACTCATAGGCAACAGTCGCTAATGATGCAAGTACATCCAGTTCTGCCAAAGCTCTAGCTGTTTCCTGAACCTTTTTAATAACGCCTTTGATTTGATCGCGTAAATCTTGATAGAGCTGTTGTTCTAAGGAAATAATTTTTTCCTTGGCGCTTAGTATTTTAATTTCAAATTCTTTTAAATCAGGTGTAATATAACGCTCTGCATTGACTGTGGTTTGTTTCCGAATAAAATAGGCCGGTACCTTATCAATTTGAGATTTACTTACTTCAAAGAAATATCCAAAAACCTTATTATATTTCGTTTTTAATTTGAGGCCTGTTTCTTCTCTAGCCTTATCCTCTAACTTTTGAAGCCAAACCTCACTATTGGTTGCTAAGGATCGTAGTTCATCTAATTCTTCGTTATAGCCATCTCGAATTACGCGTCCATCTTTCAATGTTAATGCCGGTTGTTCTGCGATAGCTCGATTCAATAAATCATATATATCAGCATGATGATCAATGCGAGTATTAATAGATGACAATGAAAGGCCAGAAAATTCTTTAAGAAGATTCTTAATTTGCGGTAATACTTGGAGGGATTCACGAAGCGATGTAAAATCGCGAGGCGATACAGAACCTGTTTCAATACGACCTACGATACGCTCAAAATCATAAATACAATCTAAATAACTTTGAATTTCGCATCTTTCACCATTGCGAGATATGAGTTCCGCAACAGCAGCTTGACGTCGTTGAATAGTAGATATATCCGTAAGAGGGCTTTCCAACCATTGTTTTAATAAACGGGCCCCCATAGGTGTTAATGTTCTGTCGAGCACATCTAATAAAGTCCCCTTTACACCGCCATCTCGCAAGTTGTGTGTAATCTCAAGATGACGCAATGAGGATGTATCTAGAATCAAACGATTGCCTACATCCATCTGATGAACATAATTAATATGGGCTATTTCTGTTTTTATTACATCTTGTAAATATAAGAGCATAAAGCCTAATGCAGCTAATACATCTTCCTCCATAAGGCCCATATCTTGAAAGTGATTATTTGCGAGTTTACATGCATGTTCTACACTTTCAAAGGAAGCAAAAGGGGACAATACTACATTATTAAATTGATTATGAATGAAATCAACAATAGATTGTGGCAAAATAGTTCCTTCAGGAACAATGATTTCAGCAGGTCTATACATGCTAAGAGAATCATATATTTGACTTATATTGTTTTGAGGTACACGATCCCAAATGACCTCACCCGTAGATACATCAGAGAATACAAGAATCCAGGCCTCTTTAACTAAATAGAATAGAGCTAAAAAGTTATTACTCCGTGCATCATTACCATTTTCTGTCATTACGGTCCCCGGTGTAATGACTTGGATAACATCCCGTTTAACGATGCCTTTTACAGACTTAGGGTCCTCTAATTGTTCACAAATAGCGACCTTGTACCCTTTTTTAACCAAAGTTTCTATGTAACTTTCAGCAGCATGAAAAGGAACGCCACACATAGGTGTTCGTTCCTCATTGCCTGTCGGTCTACCTGTTAAGGTAATATTCAATTCTCGAGATGCGATTAATGCATCTTCATTAAATAATTCATAAAAATCACCAAGTCGGAAAAATAAAAGCTCATCGCTATGTCGCGATTTAATGTCTAAATATTGTTCCATCATTGGTGTTACTTTTTTTGCCATTCTTACCCCTTTTGAATGGTACCGTAGCAGACCCATGTTTGTGCTTTATCAATATAGGCTGGTACAGTATCACCGATAGTTAACTCATCATCTTTTGGGAATAGTACCATCTTATTCCCGGACGTACGACCGAACCACATGGTTTCATCTTTAGCACTTGGACCTTCTACAATAATATCAAATACTTTGCCTTCCATAGTTTTATTGAGTTCTAAAGAAATTTCATTTTGAATATCCATCAATTGTTGTAGACGAACGCGTTTTACTTCTTCTGGAACTTGCTCATCCATGGTAGCAGCAGGCGTACCAGACCGTTTTGAGTAAATAAAAGTATAAGCCATATCGTAGCGAACATCTTTTAATAATTGAAGCGTCTGTTCAAAATCTTCCTCAGTCTCCCCAGGAAAACCTACGATTATATCGGTTGTTACAACCACATTTTTAATTTTCTCTCTACAGTAGGATAATAATTCTTTATAATGTTCCACCGTATAATGACGATTCATCTTCTTTAAAATTCTATCAGAACCGGATTGAATTGGTAAATGTAAATGCGTAACGATATTACTAGAGCGCCCCAATGCATCAATCATTGATTTGGTCATATCTTGAGGATGACTCGTCATATAACGAATACGTTCGATGCCTGGGATATGATCAAGGGCATCTACTAATGTGCCAAAATCGGTACCATCTTTAAAATCTAAGCCATAGGAATTTACATTTTGTCCTAACAACGTAATTTCCTTAAAACCTTTTGCACCCAACTCTGTTACTTCTTTTACAATTGCTTCTACGGGACGGCTAATTTCGCGACCGCGCACATGAGGAACGATGCAATAAGTACAAAATTTATTACAACCATTCATAATCGGTACCCAAGCAAAAAATGTACCATTAGGTTTTGCCTGTAATTCTGGAAGTACTGTATTATCCATGTCAACATTGATTTGATGCTTATGGGTACGTTGAACCTCAGCAATCATTTCATTAATATGTTGAATATTATGAGTACCTAAGACAATATCGATATGAGGTGCGCGTTTAAACATTTCAGCTTGATTTTTTTGTGCCATACAACCTGTAATAGCAATGATCAAATTTTTATTTTTTTGTTTTAAACGTTTTAATTCACCGATACGACCAAATACTTTCGTTTCTGCCGTTTCACGTACTGCACAGGTATTCAATAATATTAAATCTGCCGATTCTACATCATCGGTCGGTATATAACCTACTGTTTCAAGTTGATGTGAAAGACGCTCAGAATCAGCGGTATTCATTTGACAACCATAGGTATATATATAATATGACTTCATTCTATCTCCTAAATATGTTTTATAATCTTACGTTTTGTTTCTACAATATTTTTTACTTTTATAGACATCCGCTCTACAGACATGCCCGTAATATATTCTAATTCGTTGCGTACAGATTTTTGTACCTGTTGCATCATTGGTTTAACTGGATGACCTTGTTCAATAACAACTGACATATCTAATATTAAACCATTCTGCCCTTTAGAGCTCTTTTTGAAAGCGATGTCTGATGAGGCATCAACACCAGGAACCTTTTTTAGGCCATTTCTAATTAATTTAATGATGACATCATCATCAAATGTTAGACGACCATAATAACTAAAGGCTGGTCTAACAACGGAACGTTCAAAGCCTTCAGATCCAATTTGACCAATTTTATCAGGATCTTGTTTACGCAATGTACGTCGTCTCCAAATCGTCTTAATTGGATCGATAAGATATCCTTTAAAGTGAGGCTTTAATTCCATGGTTGGCACAGGAATAATATGCTTACCTTCCTTTAAACGAGCATACTGTGCTTTTTCAATTTCTTTAGGGGTTGCCACATCTTCGATGCGAATATATCGATCTGGTTCTTGAATCCCCAATGCCTTTGTAATTTTTTTGACCATATTATCGGATGTACCGATAATCATCAATCGATTCGGCTTGATAACATCTAATTGACTACGAACCTCTTTAACTTGAACCGGATCTTGAAATATAGCACGACGAACAGCCTTTAATCGGCTAGATTCTTTTTTGGCAGAAAATCCAGCTACAATTTTATTATCATGAATTAAAATACCATCATCAATAATGCATTCCACACTATTTTCATGAGCTAGTACGAGAGCCCGATGACTTTTACCGGTCCCACTACCACCTACAAAAGCAATAACTTCCATAGTACACCTCACATCTATAATTACGCAGATATACAACGTATGCGTTCAATAAATTGATTTACTAGATTACTATCTACAACATATTCACCTAAATGATAAGGGTATCGATTAGGTATTCCATGATAATCAGATCCACCTGTAACAAATAAATTTCGTTCTTTTGCCATGGTTAAATATTTTATTTCATCATCATAATCATGTTTAGAATGATATACTTCTACACCATCAAAACTATAGTTTAATAGTTCCGCGACATACTCATCATTACGGACTAATTTGGGATGCGCTAATACAGCTAGTCCATTTGCATTATGAATAATATCTAATATTTCTGGTACTTCTAATTTTACTTTAGGTATATAACACGGGCTTTTTGAATTTAATATACCATCAAATACATCTTGTACATCTTTGGCATAGCCATGATCTATTAATAATCTAGCAACATGTGGTCTACCATAGGACTTAGTATTTGGATATAAATTTTGTAATTCAGAAAAAGAAATGTCATAGCCATGAGCAATACATCGACTAATAATTTCTTTTATTCTTGATTCACGTTTTTCTTTGAAAAATTCAATGAATTTCCGTAATCCTTCATCATGATGATTAAATCCATAACCTAAGATATGAATATCCTTACCTTTATAGTGACCACTGAACTCACAACCTGTAATAATTTGAATAGAACTATTATTTTGTAACATTACATCTATACCAGCAATTTCATCGTGATCAGTTAATGCAATCATTTTCAAATCAGCTTCAATAGCATGCTGTAATAGCTGTTCTGGTGTTTCTACACCATCAGAAAATGTAGAATGCATATGAAAATCTACACGCATAATTACCTCCAAATTATTACATTACCCTATCATTTTATTATGACTTATTCCGCTTGTTTATTCAAGTTTTTACAAGGTATTAACTAAAAGTTTTCAATATGAAATTGAATGAATTCACATATATATAAATATAAAAATTGCGATTCCAATGAGCTTTCACTAGAATCGCAATTTAATTATAATTGGCTCAATAATTCTTGTACCTTGCTAGATACTTCATCGATTGGACAATTAATAGCTTCACCTGTTTTACGAACGCGGATTTCAACCTCATTGCTTTCCAACGTATTTTTACTTACTGTAATACGCAATGGATAGCCAATAAGATCAGCATCTTTAAACTTAACACCAGCCCGATCTTTACGGTCATCTAATAATACATCTACTTTATTGTTTAACAATGTATCGTAAATAGATGTACTTGTGGACATTAGAGCTTCATCTTTTGCGTTAATAGGAACAATAACTACTTCAAATGGAGCTATAGCACGAGGCCAAACAATACCATTTTCATCATGATATTGTTCAATAGCTGCAGCTAATGTACGGCTAACGCCAATACCATAACAGCCCATAACCATTGCATTAGGACGACCATTTTGATCAAGGTATGTAGCTTGTAAACTTTCAGAATATTTAGTACCTAACTTAAATACTTGGCCTACTTCGATACCTTTACTGTATTCTAAAGGACTATGGCATTCAGGGCACACATCGTCTTTAGTAATCAAACGAATAGGTGCTACGATAATATCTTCTGTATTAAAATCGCGTTTAGGATTGATATTAATGTAATGAGCATCAGCTTTATTGGCACCACCACAAACATTGTAAGTTTCCATAACAGATTCATCTACAACAATAGCAAAATCATCAGTTTGTTTAAGACCTACTGGGCTGATAAAACCAGCTGTCAATCCAACCTTATCCAATTGTTCAGGTGTTGCCATTTCAGGCTCTACAGAACCATTAACAGCATGTTGAACAGCCACTTCGTTCACATCATGATCACCGCGAACCATAGCTAGAATTACTTTATCTTCAATAGCATATACTACTGCTTTAATAGTTTTTTCCAAAGGTAAATTGAGCATTTCTGCAACAGCTTCAATAGTAGATGCATGAGGTGTATCTACTACTTCTAATTCTTTTAAAGCTTCTTCTGCTTGCTTCATAATGCCAGGTTTACCGATTTCAATATTCGCTGCATAGTCACAAGCGGAACAGTGAATAATATCTGCTTCACCAGCTTCAGCAATAGCCATAAATTCATGGGTATTGCTACCACCAATAGCACCGCTATCTGCTTCTACAGGTCTAAAAGTAAGACCGCAACGAGTAAAAATACGACTATATGCATCATACATATTTTTGTAAGATACATCTGCCGCTGCATCATCAATGTCAAAGGAGTAACCATCCTTCATGATAAATTCGCGGCTACGCATTAAACCATATCGTGGACGACGTTCATCGCGGAATTTACTTTGGATTTGATAAAGATTAACTGGTAATTGACGATATGAATTAATTTCATTTTTTACCAATGTTGTAATCATTTCTTCATGAGTTGGTCCTAAGCAGTACTCCACATCATGGCGGTCATTGATACGCATCATTTCAGCACCATACGCATTCCAACGACCAGATTCTTTCCAAATCTCTGCTGGTTGCAAAATAGGCATCATAATCTCTTGTGCACCAGAACGGTCCATTTCTTCGCGAATGATAGCTTCAATTTTTTTGATGCTTCGCCAGCCCAAAGGTAAAAAACTATATAAACCATTAGCAACCTTACGCATAAAACCTGCGCGCAACATAAGCTGTTGACTTACCACATCTGCATCAGATGGAACTTCCCGCAATGTTGGGGCATATAATTTACTGGCTAACATACAATTACTCCTTATCAATTGTTTCTAAATATTGATCTATTTCTCTAAATAAAGTATCTACTAGTTCAGATTCGGGTACGGTTTTTAAAACTTCCCCTTTTCTGAATACGATACCTTGACCTTTGCCACCGGCAATACCAAAATCGGCTTCCCTAGCTTCACCAGGTCCATTAACGACACATCCCATTACGGCAACCTTAATAGGTGCAGAAATGGATGCTAGACGTTCTTCTACAATGCTTGCCATATCAAATAAATTAACTTGGCAACGACCGCATGTTGGGCATGAAATCATGGTAGCTCCAAAGTTTCTAAGACCTAAATTGCTTAAAATACTTTTACCCACCTCAATTTCATGAATAGGGTCACCTGTTAAGGATACGCGCAAGGTATCACCGATACCATCTAATAGCAATGCACCAATACCCATTGCCGATTTAATCGTACCTTGTTTAATGGTACCGGCCTCAGTTACACCTAAATGCAATGGATATGGTATTTTATCTGAAAGCTTTCTATAAGCTTCTACCATAAGTGGTACTTCGGTAGCTTTAATAGAAATCTTCATTTGTTTATAGTCCAATTTCTCTAAAATACGTACGTGTTCCAATGCGGTCTCAACCATACCATCAGCTGTTGGATGACCTCCATAAGCGTCTAATATATGTTGTGGTAAAGAACCAGCATTGACACCAATACGAATTGGAATTTGCTTAGGTTTAGCCTTTTCAATAACGGCCAACACCTTATCCTCTCCACCGATATTGCCTGGATTGATTCGAAGGCCATCTACATTATTATCAATGGCTTCTAATGCTAATTTATAATCAAAATGAATATCTGCTATAAGAGGAATAGTTATTCCTGCACGTACTGCTTTTAATGCTTTTGCAGATTCCATTGTAGGAACTGCAACTCGAACTAATTCACAACCAGCATCAGCTAATCGATTGATTTCAGCAATTGCCTTTTCCGTATGTACAGGATCAGTAGTAATCATTGACTGAATACTAACAGGTGCATAGTCGCCAATTTTTACATTGCCTACATAGATACCATTTGTTGGTTTTCTAGTAATCATATATAACTCCTAACTATGACTTATTTATAGTAATTGTAGTATATCTTTTGCAGTAGCATATACAAATATTGTAACTAATAGCGCAATACCAATCATTTGAATATACATCAAAGCTTTAGGCGGTAATTTACGTCTTGTAATGGCCTCTATTAAAATGATGATGAGATGCCCACCATCAAGAACTGGTAACGGCAAAAGATTGATAACACCTAAATTAATACTTAGCAATGCCGCAAAACTCAATAGAGGTGCAAAGCCTTGTTGAGCTATAGAACCTGCCATATGTGAAATGCCAACCGGTCCAGATACTTCAGCCTGCTCTGTACCTACAACCATTTCACGTAGTCCATCTACCATAGCTACAATAATATATCCTGTTTTCTGAACAGCTAGTATGAAAGAATCCCCTATACTATGAGGTATTGTTTCATACGCTTGATATATACCTAACTTTGGTGTATCCTTTTCCATCTTTGGAATTACAGTAGTTTCAACTGTGTCACCATTACGATTTACTACAACGGTAACACCGTGATTAGCTGTGCCTTTCAAACGTTCAGAAATCTCTGACCACTTGGAAATAGGTTGGTTGTCAATGGAAAGTATAATGTCTCCGCCCTGTAATTTTCCTAAATCTGCAGCACCACCTGTAATAACACTGCCAATTATAGGCTTATCAGTAGAAACCATTGTCCCCACGGTAGCATTTAGGCCGAAATAAATGACTATAGCCAATAAGAAATTAAAAATAGCACCAGCAGAAATAACAATAAGTTTTTTATAAGCTGGTTTTGTATAGAATGAACCATCATCTAATGGCTCATCAGGTGTCATTCCAGCGATGCGATTGAAACCACCTAACGGAATACAACGAACAGAGTATAAGGTCTCGCCATACTGTTTTTTTAGCAAAACAGGACCAAAACCAATAGCAAATTCATCAACACGCATGCCCGATAATTTTGCAGTTATAAAATGACCTAATTCATGAATAAACACGATTAGACCAAATACAAATATTGTGGCTAAAGCCGTAATCATACTATCTCCTATTTATAAATTCTGAAGCTTTTATGCGAGCCCATTGATCGATAGCTAGTAAGTTATCGAGAGTAAAATCATCTTCTCTTCCCATGGATTCCAAAACAGCGGTAACGATTTTATAGATATCGCTAAATATGATTTTTCCATCTAAAAATGCATATACGGCAGTTTCATTAGCTGCATTAAATACGGCTGGCTTAAAACCACCAATTTTACCAACTTCATATGCTAAATTTAAAGCAGGAAAATCATCCACTCTAGGAGGCATAAACTCAAGAGTGAGTAATTCTTTAAAGTCCAAATGTTTCATATCAAGGTGCATCCGTTTAGGATATGTTAAAGCATATTGAATTGGTTCACGCATATCAGGATTACCCATTTGTGCAAGGATAGCACCATCATTTAAACGAATCATAGAATGAATAATACTTTGAGGGTGAACCACCACATCGATATGATCAAAATCAAAGTCGAATAACCAATGGGCTTCAATTACCTCTAACCCTTTATTAAATAAAGAAGCAGAATCAATAGTAATTTTGCTCCCCATATTCCATGTAGGATGTTTTAAACAATCCTCTGCCGTAGCAGAAGCAATACGTTCACTAGACCAGGTTCTAAGTGGCCCACCTGAAGCAGTTAATATCAATGAATCTACATTCGATTTAGCTTGTCCTTCCAAACATTGGAAAATAGCACTATGTTCACTGTCTATAGGTAAAATAGCAACATTATATTCCTTAGCAAGTGCCGTAATTAAAGATCCACCTGCTACCAATGTTTCTTTATTGGCAAGGCCGATAGTCTTGCGGGCCTTAATGGCCTCTACAGTTGGCTCAATACCAACAGCACCAACAATTGCCGTAACCACCATAGTAGCTTCTTGAATTGTGGCTGCACTAATCAAAGCTTCTTTACCACCTATAATTTTAGTGGAACCATGATAACGTTCTTTAAGAAGCATATATGCTTGTTCATCAACTACACCAGCTATTAATGGTTTAAATTCATTAATTTGTTGTTCTAATAAATCAATATTACGGTGAGCAACTAATGCAACGGCTTTAAACTGGTCAGGATGTTGCTTAATAACATCTAATGTTTGTGTACCAATTGAGCCAGTGCTTCCCAATATACTTACATACTTCATAAAAGCCTTCTTTTCTGTTTATGTTTATTATGCAAAACATAAAATTAATAATAATGTAACCGGTGCGGTAAACATTAAACTATCAAAACGATCTAAAACCCCACCATGACCAGGTAATAGTGTACCTGAGTCTTTTACATTACATAATCGTTTTAATTTAGATTCAAATAAATCACCTAAAGGTGCTAATACACCACAAATGATGCCAACATAGGCACCTATATAAACTGGTATATGACTGATTACAGCATACACAATACCAGTTACAACACAGCCGATAAAACCGCCAATAAAACCTTCTAATGTTTTATTAGGACTTATGGACGGTACAATTTTACGTTTACCAAATGCACGACCGGCAAAGTATGCAAAGGTATCGCTAGCCCATGTTGAAAACAATAATAACCATAGCATAACTACGCCCCAACTTTCACCAACAATAGGCATTGTTAATGAACTATAGAGCCAGTCATGACGTATCAATAATAATGAGCCTAGTCCCATTACTATATATAGCAAACCAAATAAGCTATAAGAAACGCTACTCATAGAATATGTATTTTCACCAAATGTACACATTAGATAATTGGAAATAATGGCAAATACAAAGCAAGCCATACTTACTGTATAACTGCCAAACCACAAGGATATCATGATAGCGATAATTGAAAGGTATCCCCACAATACTGGTACACGAACATGTTTAGCCTTACTTAGCAGTATAAATTCTCGCCATCCAATAAGTGCTAATAATGTAATGAGTATATCATATGTTAAGCCACCTAGTGTAATGGCACCTAACGCAATGATAAACCCGATAACTGCAGTGATAACACGTGTTTTAAGCATCGATTATTCCTCTTGCAAGCCACCAAAACGACGTTCTCGTTTTTGATAGGCTGCTATAGCTTCTAATAATGTTTCTTTTGTAAAATCTGGCCAATGTAAATCAGTAAACCAAAATTCGGCATATGCTAACTGCCATAATAAAAAGTTACTAATACGATAATCTTTGCTAGGACGTATTAGTAAATCGACATCACTAAACTCTTGCGTATATAAATGACTGCTAACATATTGTTCAGTAATATCTTGAACTGCAAGTTGTCCCTCTAACACAGATTGGGCTATTCCTTGTACAGTCCGTACTATCTCATCACGCCCACCATAATTAATAGCTAATTGTAAGGTTAGGCCTGTATTATTCTTAGTTAATGCTTCGGAATCAGAAATAATCGTTTGTAATTCTTCTGAAAGTCCTTGAATATATCCAATGAAACGTATACGAACATTATGTTCATGCATATATTGTACGTTTTTTTGTAAATATTCTTTAATCAAGGCCATCAAAAGAGAAACCTCTTGCTCAGGCCGTTTCCAGTTCTCCGTTGAGAATCCATATACTGTTAATGCTTTTACACCGATTTCATCAGCAGCAATAACAATTTCTTTTAATACATCAGCACCTGCTCGATGTCCCATTGACCGAGGCATGCCACGACGCTTTGCCCAGCGCCCATTGCCATCCATAATAATAGCTACGTGACGAGGCACATTGTGTTCATCTATATTAACTGTAGATGAGGTATGGCGTTTAAATAGTTTCCTCAGCATACATTACCTCCAGAGTATGTCCAAAATCACTTGCAACCATAGGTCTATATAGAATGATATGAAGCATATCCTCAGATTCAGTGATTCTTGCGACATAATAGCCTTCAGAGGCTATCTCAAAAAAGCGATTAAAATTATCGCCTATTATTACCTTAAAAGGAATATGGGCAGCCTGCAATTGAGACTTTGCAAGCTGCCAAGGCATTCCAATAAGACTACTAGAATTAGTCATTATACTTCTAATACGTCCTTTTCTTTAACGGCTTTCAATTCATCGATTTGTTTAATCTTTTTATCCGTTAATTTCTGAATTTGATCTAAACCATCTTTAGCATCATCTTCAGTAATCGTTTTAGCTTTTTCTTCTTTTTTCAATGCATCATTAGCATCACGACGAATGTTACGAACTGCTACCTTTGCATCTTCAGCTTTCTTATGAACTACTTTAACAATTTCTTTACGACGTTCTTCTGTTAATTGAGGAATTGTCAAACGAATAGCCGTACCATCATTACCTGGGTTTAATCCCAAATCTGATTGTAAAATAGCTTTTTCAATAGCACCAATCATGGATTTATCCCATGGTGCAATTAAAATCATACGAGGTTCTGGTACAGAAATATTAGCTACTTGATTAATTGGCGTAGGAGATCCGTAGTAATCAACCATCACTTTATCAAGTAATGCAGTACTAGCACGACCGGTACGAATAGAAGCAAATTCATGCTTTAAAGACTCGATGGACTTATTCATACGTTCTTCTTGTTGTTGCATTAATTCTTTTAATTCCATAGTGGTTTATTCTCCGCGAACGATAGTCCCTACTTCTTCACCTTTTGCAGCTTTGGTAATATTACCAGGAATATCCATGCTGAAAACGATAATAGGGATATGATTGTCTTTACATAATGTAGTGGATGTAGAATCCATTACTTTTAATTCTTTTGTAATAATGTCATTATATGTTAATTCATCAAATTTAACGGCATTAGGATTTGTTTTTGGATCAGAATCATATACACCATCAGCAAACTTTTTAGCCATCAAAATTGCATCAGCTTCAATTTCTGCAGCGCGCAATGCAGCTGTTGTATCAGTGGAGAAATAAGGTTTCCCAAGGCCTGCGCCAAAGATAACGATACGTTTTTTCTCCAAGTGACGAATTGCACGACGACGAATATAAGGCTCTGCAATTTCCTGCATTTCAATAGCTGTTTGTACGCGAGTATCCACGCCAGCTTGTTCTAATGCATCTTGCAATGCTAAGGAGTTCATCACTGTTGCCAACATGCCCATATAGTCAGCTGTAGCACGATCCATACCTTGATTACTACCAGCTAACCCTCTCCATAGGTTACCGCCACCAACAACAATAGCGATTTCTAAATCAGTGGATTTTGCCAAAGCTGCGATTTCTTGTGCAAACTTTTCAACTACATCAGGGTTAATACCAAAACCTTGATCACCCGCTAATGCTTCACCACTTAACTTCAAAACAATACGTTTAAAGTGTCTCTTTGCCATTTGTATACTCCTCTATTGCAAAATAAGAGAACACGGTACGGTGTTCTCTTATTATGTATTAATTATTTACCAACAGATGCCATTACTTCTGCTACGAAGTCATCTTGGCGTTTTTCAATGCCTTCGCCCAAACCGTAGCGAACAAAACGACGTACGTTGATGTTTTCACCGATTTTTGCAATATTTTCATTAATGATATCAGTAACTGTTTTGTCACCATCTTTAATGAACGCTTGTTCTAATAGGCAATTTTCTTTATAGAATTTTTCAATACGGCCATTCACCATTTTTTCCAAAACAGCTTCAGGTTTTGGTTTACGGCCTGCTTTAACGTCTTCTTCAGCTTCTGCTTTAGCTTGTTCCAACAATACTTGTTTTTCATGTTCGATTACTTCAGCAGGAACCTCTTCACGGTTTAAGTATGCAGGGTTAACAGCTGCGATTTGCATTGCGATGTCGCGTGCCAAGCTTTGGAAATCATCAGTTTTAGCAACGAAGTCAGTTTCGCAGTTAACTTCAACCAAAACGCCGATACGACCACCAGCATGAATGTAAGATTGTACTACACCTTCAGCTGCAATACGACCAGCTTTTTTAGCTGCAGCAGCCAAACCTTTTTCACGAAGAAGGTCAACCGCTTTATCGATATTACCGTCAGTTTCAACTAATGCTTTTTTTGCATCCATCATACCTGCGCCAGTCATGTCGCGCAATTCTTTTACCATAGCAGCAGTAATTGCCATTATTTGTTCCTCCTAGTACTAATTAAGGTAAGGATATAGTCCTTACCCTAATTATATATGTTATAGATTTATCTTTCAAATGCTAATCAATTATGATTAAGTGCTAACAGAATTATTCTGCAGCTTCAGCATTGCCTTCTTCGAAGGATTCGCCTTGACGGCCTTCAAGAACAGCGTCAGCCATTTTACCAGCCAATAATTTTACTGCACGGATAGCATCATCATTTGCTGGGATTGGGAATTCAACTTCGTCTGGATCACAGTTAGTGTCAACTGTTGCAACTACTGGAATACCCAATTTTTTAGCTTCTGCAATAGCGATTTTTTCTTTTTTAGGATCAACTACGAAAAGAGCACCTGGCATTTTAGGCATATCTTTGATACCGCCAAGATATTTTTCCAATTTTTCCATTTCATGACGAAGACCGATAACTTCTTTTTTAGGCAATACTTCGAAAGTACCATCTTCTGCCATAGCTTCCAATTGTTTTAAACGTTTAATACGAGTTTCAATTGTTTTGAAGTTAGTCAACATACCGCCCAACCAACGTTCGTTAACGAAGAACATGTTAGCACGGATAGCTTCTTCTTTAATAGCTTCTTGAGCTTGTTTTTTAGTACCTACGAACAAGATTACTTCGCCTTGGGAAGCAACTTCACGTAAGAAATTGTAAGCTTCTTCTACTTTTTTAACTGTTTTAGACAAGTCAATGATATAAATACCATTGCGTTCAGTGAAGATGAATTTCGCCATTTTAGGGTTCCATCTTCTAGTCTGATGACCAAAGTGTACACCAGCCTCTAATAATTGTTTCATTGATACAACTGCCATTGTGGCACCTCCTGTTAATTAACCTCCGCCGCTTCATCCTTCGGGTCACCCAAAATTAGGCACAGTACCGAAGTCCACTGACGTGCATATTTTTCATACTTAGTAATTTTAACAAAAAAACATTCTAAAAGCAAGTAAAGAGTCAGTAATTACAAAAGAATTACTGACTCTTTATATCATAGTATATATCTACAATAAAAGACTTATGATTTTTACTCGAATCTAGATATATTTTATATTAGTTATTACGTATTGCTTCGATCATCTTCGCTCTATCAGGAGCTCCAAATACAGCAGATCCAGCAACTAACATGGTGGCACCTGCATCCTTGATTGGTATGCAAGTAATATCGTTAATACCACCATCAACCTCTATAATAGCATCATTATTACCAGCTGAATCCAATAAAAGTTTCGCTTGTTTTACTTTTTCTATAGCCCGTGGAATAAAGGATTGTCCTCCAAATCCTGGATTGACGGACATGATTAAAATCATATCCAAGTCTCCGGCCACATCTTCTAACATCGAAACTGGTGTCCCTGGGTTGAGCGCAACCCCTGCTTTCATACCAGCGGATTTAATCTGCTGTATCAATCGGTGCATATGAGGAACTGTTTCTTGATGAAAGGTAAAGTACTCAACACCAATTTTTGCATATTCTTCAACATAATCAGCCGGATTAGTGACCATCAAATGTACATCAAAAGGCAATGCAGTATGTGGGCGGATAGCTTTTACAATAGGTCCGCCAAATGTAAGATTAGGCACGAAATGTCCATCCATAACATCGATATGAAGATAATCAGCACCAGCAAGTTCAACACTTTTAATTTCATCACGCAATATTGAAAAATCTGCGGATAACATAGATGGAGCTATTTTAATCATTTTAAAACCTCTTTCTTTGGTTTTGTATATCTTTTCGAATATTCGTGTACGCATCATAGCGACTTTCAAAAATTTTGTGATTTGCCAAAGCCTCCTTGATACCACAAATCGGTTCATGCTCATGATAACAAGGATTAAATTTACAAGCTTCTACATAATCAGAAAATTCAGGAAATAGTGTAGGTAATCGTTCTAATGTAATATCAGTAAATTCAATAGAACTAAAGCCAGGTGTATCCATGATAAATGAATCAGCATTTAAACTAAACAATGAGGCATGACGTGTTGTATGCTTCCCACGTTTAATCTTATCGCTTATCTCACCCGTCTGGAATGCAAATTTTTCATCCACTGCATTTAAGAGGCTACTTTTACCAACACCGGAAGGTCCTGCAAAAGCAGTAATCTTGTGTTGCAAATGATTACGTAATTCATCAATACCGATATGATTTATGGCAGATGTAGTGATAACATGATATCCAATCGATTTGTACTTATCGATTAATACATCTGTCGATGCATCACCGACATCGTACTTATTTATGCACAAAATGACCGGTATATCAGCATGTTCAATCATTACCAACATTTTATCGAGTAATAACTCATTAATGTCAGGATTATGAGAAGCAACAACAAGAATAACTTGGTCGATATTAGCGACAGCAGGACGTATCATTGAATTGTGACGTGGCAAGATAGTCTCAACGAATCCATCTTCTGAAAACTCTACACGATCACCTACAAGCAAACTATATTTCGACTTTTTAATACGTCCCCGCACCTTACATTCATGAATGGTTCCAAATTCATCTTGAATATAAAAGTAACCATTCATATTTTTAATTACAATACCTGTACTCATACGGCCTCTACAACGCAGTATCTTGAACTAATGCACCATTTAGGTACACCTGTATTCGAACATTGCCCACACCAGATACATTTTTTACGATACGGTCACCAGGTTTATTTGTATCATCGTATATAACGGAAGATCCATCATCATCCTTTACGACAATTTTGACTTCTTGATTTTTAGAACCAGACGGAACAGTTATATCTACAGTCCCTTTCGTTCTATTAGAAGAGCTTTGCTTAGAGTCATCTTTTTTGGAAGAATCTCCCTTTAATTCAGTAGCTAAGTTTAAGCTACTACCTTCAGAAACCTCTTCACCAGCTTTTATACTTTGTTCTGTAACAATTGATTTATCATCTACTGAACCAGCAATCTGATTAACACCAATATTGTTAGAGCTCAATACTTGGCGAGCATCTTTCAAGGTCATACCAACGAGATCTGGCATTTTAACCTTCTTAGCTTGTGCTTTATTTACAACTAAATCCACAGTAGTGCCTTTGGATACCTTGGAATCACCAGAAGGACTTTGTGCAACTATAACATTATCAGGTTTTCCTTCAACAGATCCTTGTGAGATTTTACCTACAACTAAGCCTAAATCTTTAAGACGTTGACGTGCTTGATCTACAGTCAAACCAGAAAGATCAGGAACTGTAATATCACCAACACCTTTAGATACGACTAAATGTATAGTACGCTGTTCCTTAACTTTTTCCCCAGCACCAGGGCTTTGAGAAATAACTTGTCCTGCTGGAACATCTGTATTAGTTACCTCACTTGTCGATACTCGTAAGTGTTTATCTTCCAAAATATTTTTGGCCACAGAGACTTGTTTACCTACTACATTTGGTACATCAACAGTGGTATTACTCCAAAAATTACCATAACTCAAGAATGCACCTAAAAATGCAATCAAGAAAATAACGGCAGCACCAAGAACTATATATTTTTGTGGTATAGATGCAATCTTACTAAGCATAGATTTCTTTTTTTCCTCATTAGGCGTAGGATCATCGATATCACTGAAATCATCTAATGTATCTGGATCTACAGCCGGAATCATTTGTGTCGCAAAATCGTATGGTTCATGACGTTGTGTTTTTCCCATTGTAAAGCCTTGAGATAAACGTAAGTCCCCCATCATTTCAGATATGGAATCAAATCGATCAGTAGGATTTTTAGCTAATGCTTTCATCACAACCGCTTCTAACAATGGTGGTATAGAAGGATTATATCTTGTAGGTGGAATGACCTTTTCTCGTACATGTTTTAATGCTACTGCAATTGGTGTTTCCCCTTCAAAAGGAACCTTGCCAGTTAACATTTCATATAAAACGACACCTAAGGAATAAATATCTGTATTTCCATCGACAGGTTTTCCACTAGCTTGTTCTGGTGAAAGATAATGAGCAGACCCCATTATAGAATTTGTGTACATAACAGTGTTAGTGGTATTCATAGCACGTGCAATACCAAAATCAGTCACCTTTACACGACCTGTATTTGTAATAATTACATTATGTGGTTTGATATCGCAATGAACAATTCCCATTGCATGGGCATGTTCTAAGCCCTCACCGATAGCAATAGTAATCTTAACAGCTTCGTCAATGGATAATCGATGATGACGGGTAATATATTCTTTAAGTGTTTCTCCGTCTACATATTCCATAATGATATAATGCATGCCTTGATCATAGCCTACATCATACATATTCACGATATTAGGGTGATTTAACTTGCCTGCAGCCTGCGCTTCTCGTTTAAATCGACTTACAAATTCATCGTCACTAGCAAAGTTTGAATGTAAAATTTTTATGGCTACTGGACGGCCTAATAAAGTATCTTCACCTTTATATACGTCGGCCATTCCGCCAACACCAATCTTGGTCAGGATACGATAGCGATTATCCAGCAATGTATCTTTAATCTTCATAATATTTATAACTCTCCATATCTAGATTAGATAGTTCCTACTATAATGGTAACATTATCACCGGCACCAGCATCATATACATCAGCAATCAATGTATTTAATACCTCTGTATTATCATCAATATGATGTAATACTTCTCGTATTCTTTCATCGCTAATATACCCAGATAATCCATCTGTACATAATAGAATTCGATCACCGGATTTTACAGGTAGTGTACCACTATCGACATGTAAATCTTCTTCAACACCGACGGCTCTAGTTAATAAATTACGTTGCGGGTGTACAATCATCTCTTCTTTTGTAATTTCACCAGCATCTAATAACTGTTGAACCATAGAGTGATCCGTGGTAATTTGCGTCAATTCATCATTTCTATAAATATAGAGTCTACTGTCGCCGACACTAGCCCAAAGTAGATTATCATCTACCTTAGCAACCACAACAGCAGTAGTTCCCATTCCACTAAGCCGTTCCTCTCGTGCCACACGATTAACTATGCGTGTATTCGCATGTAATATAGCATCAACTAAGGACGTTTCATTAATGGTAGGAGTAGATTGTAAATATTCTTTTATTTCATCAACAGCATAGGTGCTGGCGATTTCTCCGCCTCTATAGCCTCCCATGCCATCAGTAACAGCACAAATATTATCACTAATAAAAAAGCGATCTTCATTCTGTTTTCTGACTAATCCAATTTTACTTAAACCTACGATATTATTCATGAATCTCCTCTTTCCGACCGTGGGCTACTTTTAATTGTCCACATGCGGCTTGAATAGCATCGCCCATTTCTTTACGAATTGTAACAGAAACACCATAAGAAGCGACAATATCCTTAAATATGTTCATATGTTTACTAGAAGGTTTATACAAATTAATATGTTCATTCCCATTTACAGGAATAAGATTGACATGACAATTAGGAAATGCCTTGCCAATGTTTCCTAACTCATGAGCTTCCTCTAACGATACATTAATTGAATCTATTAAAATATATTCAAATGTTATACGTCGCTGTGTTTTTTCATAATAATATTTTACAGCATCTAAAACCTCGTCTAATTTGTATCGAGATCCAACAGGCATAATCTTACGACGTGTTTCATCTGTTGTAGCATGTAAAGATAACGCTAATGTAATCGGAAGATCCTCATCTGCCAATTTATAAATATTAGGAACCCAACCACAGGTAGAAATAGTCATTTTTCGATAACTAATATCAAATGTCATAGGGTCGTGAATAAGTTTTAACGCCTGCAATACATTGTCATAATTTTGTAATGGTTCACCAGCACCCATGACAACTAAAGAGTGAATATCTTCTTGTTTTAAGGCACTAAAGAGAACAACTTGACCTACAATTTCAGAAACCGATAAGTCTCTAAATAATCCCCCCTGTGTAGATGCGCAAAAAACACAGCCCATAGCGCATCCAACTTGGGAGGAAACACATACAGAATTGCCATAATATTGCTCCATTAGAACGGCTTCAATTCTGCTGTGATCAGTAAGTTCCAATAATAATTTCTGTGTTTTTCCATCGGGTGATACAGATTGAGTAATCACTTTAGGAATCGATATTATGCAATTAGAATCCAACCAATCTCTCAAGGTCTTAGGGAATTGTGTCATATCTTGAAATACAAAAATATGACGATGATATATGTAATCAATCAATTGTTTTGCACGAAATTTTTGAATTTTATGTTCCTCAAATAACGCTTGCAATTCAACCAACGATTTACCCAACAATTCAATCATGAGTGCTCCCATTCAAAGCTAACAACTTAGTTAAGAAATACGTTGCATTTTAACCATAAAGAAACCATCCATATCATCTGTTGGTGGATATGTTGTAATCATACCACTATTTGACTTAAGTGGGAAATCATCCGCCACAGGAATAATAGAAAACTCCTTATGTTTCTGTAAAAATGATTCAACTACCTCTTCGTTTTCCTTGTAGTTTAATGTACAAGTGGAATATATTAAATAGCCTTTTTCCTTAACAGTCATAGCAGCGCGTTCTAAAATCGCTAACTGTAATGGTGGTAATTCTGAAAGTATCGATTCCTGTTTTCGCCAACGCATATCTAGTTTCTTTTGAAGAATACCCAATCCAGAACACGGTGCATCTACGAGCACTCGATCAAAATACGAGTTCCATGAATCTGGTAACTTTGTGGCATCCTGTACTTTTGTATGCACAATAGAAGCACCCAATCGGTCAGCATTTGAATTCATGAGTTCAATCTTATGTTCATGTATATCACAACTCATTAATGAACCTACATTATCCATTAAAGTTGCCATGTACATGGATTTACCACCTGGAGCAGCACAGCAATCTAATATACGCTCACCAGGTTGCGGATTTACGAGACGTGCTACTAGCATAGATGCCTTATCCATAAATGTAATATAACCTTTTATAAATGCCTCAGATTTTTCAAGGCTACCACGATGGCTATTAATATAAATAATATCCTCGTAATTAGAATCCTGTGTAACAGCCCAGCCTTGTTCATTTAACATAGTTAAACATTGTGGAATATCAATAAGAATCGTGTTAATACGTGCCGTCAATTTAGGCTGTTCATTAAACCATGCACATAAATCTTCTGTTTTGTCCCGACCAAACTCACGTATCCATAAATTGATAAGCCAAAGAGGAACATTGTAAATGAAAGAAATAGCTTCTATATCATTAGCTGCTAAATCTTCAATACCAATACTATCTTGTTCTCGTATAACGGATCTCAATATGGCATTTACGAAGCCAGATAACCCTCGTGTTAATTTCTTCGCTAATTTAACTGATTCATTAACTGCTGCACTTTCCGGTACCTTATCCATATAGATAATCTGATATATACCTAGTCGTAAAATTTCTACGACCATAGAGGACAATTTTTTTATAGGACGTTTGGCAAAATGTACGATAATAGCATCTAAATAATTGCGTCTACGCACCACACCGTATACAAGTTCTGTAAAGAAGCGTCTGTCTAAGTCAGATAGATTATATTTTGAGATATAGTCCTGTAAAACAATATTAGCATAGGCACCCTTACGATTGATATCAGATAATGCCTTTACAGCCAATAATCGTATATTCTGTTTTTGTCCGTTTTTAGCAATTTCGTTCATAGTTATCCTTATCAATCAGTAACTCTACAGCATCTCGTACCTTGTTAATATCAACAGTCGTATTACAACAAGGTCCATTAGGGCGTTCATTTAATACTCCGATAACAGGAATAGGAAATACATCAGCCATACCACTTGCAAGATCTCGTTCACAAGCTATAGCAATAATCGCTTTAGGTTTTGCTTCTTTAACCTTCATACGAGCCAATGTACCACCAGTGACAACTATAAATTGACAACCATATTCCTTTGCGATTTTCAATAACCCTCCTACCTGACAGCGACCACATTGCTTACAGTTGTATACATCATGTGTCACCTTATGAATACAGGTGTTCTCTTGAAGACAATGAGGTGTTAATAGAAGAATGCGTTCAGGAGGTACTTTATATAAATTCATAACCACTAGATGATTAATTAAATCAATCATAGCTTGACGTAATTCATCTTTTTGTATGCCTATGAAAGCCTTTCCTAGCCCTAATGATAATGGGAAAAGTAAATAAATAAATCGATTAGCTATTCGTAAAACTATAGGATGAATATATCTAAAACCTAGAGAAGCAATAGCTAGAACAAACCAAAGTCCCCAAATACCTAATATTAAGAGTCCACCTATACTTTCACTAATAAAAGCTAAGTTGTATGATATTCTTTCTAATCCTGGCCAAACTATATACATTGAAAAGCCGATGATTATTGAAATGAATAAACAAGATAGAGCCGATAATTTTAAATATAATGGGTATCTTTTGTAATATATATTACACTTCGTCAAATGCAATACCACCTTTAATTTGGTGACCATTAATAAAATCTTGGGCACTAATACGCTTTTTATTTTCTGGTTGTACCTCTGTAAGGAGAATAAAACCTTGATCACCAGTCGACACAACAAGTCCCTTTGCTGTATGCACTATAGTTCCAGGAGGTGCAAATTCTACAGAAATCTCATTGTTATTTACAAAAATTGTGGCCATCTTATTGTTTACAGATGTAATCTCAACCATTTGAGCAGACCAAATCTTTAACCGTTTCCCCTGTAAGAAAGAATAACATCCAGGTGCAGGATTTAAACCACGAATCAAGTTGACAATCTTATGTGCCGGTTGATGCCAATCAATAAGCCCCATTTCTTTTGTAATCTTAGAAGTGTGGCTTGCTAAAGCGTCATCTTGAGGGGTGGCTGTAATTTTACCTTTCACCCATTTATCTAATACAGGAGAAATAGTGCGAGCCCCTAATTCAGCAATGCGCTCAAATAAAGCGCCTGTTGTTTCGTTTGAAAGTATATCAATTTCTGCAATATCGATAATATCCCCTGTATCTAAACCATCATCCATATGCATAATGGTAACCCCTGTTTTAGTATCCCCATTTAAAATAGCATAATGGATAGGTGCTGCCCCCCTATATTTTGGCAATATAGATGCATGAATATTAATACATCCATATTTAGGCAAACGAATAAGCCATGGTGGCAAAATCTTACCGTAAGCAATTACGACGATAACGTCTGGTGCAAGATCAATCAATTCCTTTTGAACAGCATCATCACGTAATGTTATAGGTTGATACACGGGCAAATCCAAAGATAACGCAGCTTCTTTAACTGGTGGCATTTGAATCTGCTTACCACGTCCCTTTTGTTTATCGGGTTGGCAATATACACCTACTATAGAATGACCAGCCTCAACTAATGCGCGTAACGTAGGAACAGAAAAATCTGGCGTGCCCATAAATACTATGCGTAATGGATTATTATTAGACAATTTCCTTTTCCTCCGGATGATCTGCAATACGGCGTAAGTTTGTAGCTTTTTCAATAAATAAATGACCTTCTAAATGATCTATTTCATGTTGAAAAATTCTAGCCAAAAAACCTTCAGCTTTAATCATAACTTTTTTATTATGTGGATCGATACCTTTTACGGTAACCTTTTCAAAACGTTCCACATCTCCGAAATAACCTGGTACACTTAAACAGCCTTCTAGCCCAATTTGGCTTCCTTCACCATGAATAATTTCAGGGTTGATAAGCGCTATTAATCCACTACCAGCATGATCATCAACAACTATAATACGTTTGGATACATTAACCTGCGGTGCTGCCAATCCAACACCTTCCGTTTTATACATTGTGTCGGCCATATCTTCTATTAAAGCACGCATTTTTTTATTTACATGTTCTACAGGTTCTGCAACCTCTTTTAATATGGGATGTCCCGCTTTTACTACTTCAAGTACTGCCATATACTCCTCTTATCAAATAGGGTCTACATCGATAAGTAGACCTTCTTGTGTAAAAATCCAAGAATTATATATATAATCTTTTACGGCATCTAAATTTTCTCCGCGAATCATAATCGATAAACGATACATATCGCGAATCTTTTTAATGCCTGCTTCATAAGGACCATTAACATCAATCGATTGTGACTTAAAATTTGTTTCCAAATCATCTACAATTTTTTGAGCAATCGATTCAGCCATTTCTTCCTTCCCATGTCTTATAACCATATAAATCATTTCGCGAAATGGTGGATACCCTAAGTCCTTACGATTTACTATTTCTTCATTGTAAAAGCCCAAATAATCATGAGCCTTACTCTTTATTATAGCATAATTTAAAGGATTATATGTTTGTATAACAACACTGCCAACCTTATCACCACGACCCGCTCGTCCTGATGTTTGCGTTAGTAGATCAAATGCACGTTCAGATGCTGAATAAACAGGTATATTTAAGACAGAATCAGCCGTCAATATACCTACAGCTGTTACATCCTTAAAATCATGCCCTTTTGAAACCATTTGGGTCCCTAATAAAATATCATATTTATGGTTACCAAAATCTTGAAGAATTTCTTCGCCCATCTCCTTATGCTTAGTTACATCTTGATCTAAACGCGCAATACGAGCGCCTTTAAAATGTCGGCGTAATTCTTCTTCAACTTTTTGTGTGCCAGAGCCAAAGAATTTAATTCTTTTACTATGACATTTAGGGCATACTGAAGGAATTGGTTCATGGTGCTCACAATAGTGACACCGCAACTCTTCACCGGCTTGATGGTACACCATAGCAACCTCACAATGAGGACACATAATCGTTTCACCACAATCACGACACATGACAAATGTGCTGTAGCCACGACGATTTAAAAGAATAATCATCTGATTTCCATCCGCTAATGTACGCTCAATAAGATGTGTCATAGCATCGGAGAACACCGAGTAGTTGCCACGAATCATTTCTTCTTTCATATCTACAATTTGAACATGTGGCATCGGTTGATCAAAGATACGGGTTGGCAACTCTAACAGCTTATATTGTCCTTGTAAAGCCTTGTAATACGATGTAATGGCAGGTGTAGCAGAGCCTAAAATAACAGGACAATTATGAGCCATACCTCTCCATAATGCGACATTTTTTGCATTATAACGAATCATATCTTCCTGTTTATAAGATGTATCATGTTCTTCATCTAATACAATAAGCCCAATATCTTCAGCAGGCGCGAAAACGGCAGAACGAGCGCCAATAATGATATGGCTATCCTTCCTTCGTATACGTTCCCAGTTATTATTTCGCTCACTAATGGTTAGTTTACTATGGAAAACAACAACTTCATCACCAAAGGTAGAAACAAAACGACGAACAATCTGATCGGTTAATATAATTTCAGGAACCAGAATAATGGCGGTTTTACCTTTTCCTATACAACGAGCAGCAGCTTTTAAATAAATTTGTGTTTTACCACTACCAGTTACACCATGCAAAAGGAATGTATTATACGATTCAAGGTCCATCATCTGCTTAATCGGTTCATATACAATTTGTTGTGCTTCAGTTAACGGAATTGTTTCTTCGCCACTCAGCAATTCGGTAAAAGAAGTTTTTGTATCTTTAAAGCGTTCTTCAATATGAATGCCATGCTCTTCACCGACCTGTTTAATAACCATATAAGAATAGCCTTTGGCTCTTAATAAAGATTTAGGAGCCCCACCTACCTCGATGAGATAGTTAGCCAACTCACGTTGCTTGCGCTTCTTAGGACTTAATTGATCAATCTTAAACTCTGGCGTTACAACAAGCCATTCTTCTTTTGGTGCATCGTAAGATTTTAATGTTTTATGCACAGTAAAAAGACGTAAAGCATCTCCAAAGGAACACAAAAAATATCGACTAATTTTCTGTGCCGTATCCATCATTTCCCGAGTAAACCAAGGATCACTATCAAGAATATCTATTATAGAACGCAAAGTAAATGTTGGTTTCTCTAATAGTTCTTCATACCCAATAACGATGCCCTCTTCACGACTACCACCTAAGGGAACTAATACACGAGTCCCTGCTTTCACATCACCAAATTTCTCTGGTAACAAATAGCTTAACGGTTTATGTAATTGTTTGGCAGGTCTATTAATAATAATACTTGCTACGCGCATTAGTTCACCTCCTCTAATCTAATTATTATAACATATCCTAGAGGAGATAAAAAAAGACTTAGTAGACAAGTCTACTAAGTCTTTACTATTATAAGCCAGCTTCGTGACGTAAAATATCAGCTTTATCAGTACGTTCCCATGGAAGATCAACATCAGTTCTACCAAAATGACCATACGCAGCCGTCTTACGATAATGAGGCTTTAATAAATCAAGCATTTCAATGATACCTGCTGGGCGCAAGTCGAAATGTTTGCTTACTAATTCTTGAATTTTTTCTTCTGCAATCTTAGCAGTACCAAATGTATCAACTAAAATGGATACAGGTTTTGCAACACCAATCGCATACGCTACTTGTACTTCGCATTTATCTGCGAGACCTGCAGCTACAACATTTTTAGCTACGTAACGAGCTGCATATGCTGCGGAACGGTCAACCTTGGAAGGATCCTTACCAGAGAAAGCACCGCCACCATGACGAGCCATACCACCATACGTATCAACGATGATTTTACGACCTGTTAAACCAGCATCACCATGAGGACCGCCGATAACGAAACGACCTGTAGGATTAATGAAGAATTTAGTGTTTTCATCGATGAATTCTGCAGGAAGTGCTGCATCGATAACATAGCGTTTCAAATCATTTTTAATTTGCTCTTGTGTTACTTCTGGGCTATGTTGCGTAGAAATAACGATTGTATCAATACGTTTAGGTTGATTGTCAACATATTCTACAGTAACTTGTGTTTTACCATCTGGACGAAGATATGTTAATGTGCCGTTCTTACGAACTTCTGCTAAACGACGGGATAAACGATGTGCTAAAGAAATTGGCATAGGCATATATTCAGGTGTTTCGTTTGTTGCGTAACCAAACATCATGCCTTGGTCACCAGCGCCAATTTTATCATTGATTTCGCTATTACCATCTTTAGATTCTAATGCTTCGTCTACACCCATAGCGATATCTGCAGATTGTTCATCAATAGATACTAACACACCACAAGTGTCACAATCGAAACCATATTTTGCACGAGTATAACCAATTTCTCGAATTGTATCACGTACTACACGAGGAATATCAACATATATACTTGTAGAGATTTCCCCTACGACATGGACTAAACCTGTAGTCACAAGTGTTTCACAAGCTACACGAGCCTTTGGATCTTTTTCAATAATCGCATCCAAAACAGCATCAGAAATTTGGTCAGCTATTTTATCTGGATGGCCTTCCGTAACGGATTCAGAAGTAAAAAACATATGTTTTTCTGCCATTTTTGCCTCCTATAATAAAAAAATCCCTCATGGTCTCTCATGAGGGAGACCCATCTATCAGTCCATGACTGTTGGAATTAGCACCTTCTTTTAAAAAGGGTTGCTGTAGCTTCAACGGGCCTTTCCCTCCACTACTCTTGATGAGTTAAATTATGATATAAATTGTATACCATTTTTGTAGAAAAATCAAGTTAATCCACTTTATGTAACGCTAAATCCTCTAGAGTAATCAAACATTTGTGACAAATACTTATGCCTTTTGATTCATAAAGTA
>OBVB01000062.1_pt1 | contig 157806 bp, 117 predicted proteins | sample 1475891 | NCBI WGS metagenome assembly OBVB01 (sample SAMEA2579943, study PRJEB22360) | human gut metagenome | biome: human gut; feature: human-associated habitat; material: faeces | place: Denmark | collected 2008/2010 | reverse complement strand
CGAGGTGGTATTTCGTTGGCTCTGTCCCATAGAAAAACAAAGCGTAACGAACGCTCTATCAGCTAATTCGCTACGCTTTGCCCAAATTTACTTTTTCGCTATGTGTTTATTTTAATAAATACGTATGTACAAACATTTCCTGACAAGCGTATTGCTTGTATTTTTCATGCTATCCTGTAGCAAACTTTCCCCTTTTGAAGGAAAGATGCGAGAATGCGTACAAACCTCCCTAAGCTGGAGAAACGACACGACCGGTATCTGGGAAACAGCAGGCTGGTGGAACTCGGCGAACGTATTAACCGCCACCATTCGCTACGGTGCCGTAACCAAAGATCCGGCCATCCCTTCTGTCATAGAGGATGTATTCGAGAAAGCCCGTCATTACCAAGTAGGCGTAGACTCAACCGGTACTCCCCGTTATTGCGACAACTTCATCAACGATTATTACGATGACGAGGGTTGGTGGGCATTGGCATGGATCGAGGCCTCCAAACTGACCGGAGAGAAAAAGTACCTAGATATGGCCGAGATCATATTCGATGATATGACAACCGGCTGGAGCGACGCTTGCGGAGGCGGCATTTTCTGGAAGAAGAATCCACTGCATTACAAGAACTCGATTGCCAACAACTTATTCTCCCTTACGGCGATCCGTTTATATAAAGCGACCCAGAATCCGGCATACCTCGACTGGTTCAAGAAGAACGTAGATTGGTATATGTGAACCGGCATGATCAATACGAACATCTACCAAATCGAAGACGGTACCAAAGACGATTGTACCCCCAACCGAAATGCCCACTACACCTATAACCAAGGCGTAGCCATCGCTGTCTTAGCCGAGATGTATCTCCAAACCAACGATAAATCTTATTTGGAACTAGCGGAAAAGATCGCCGACGCTACCATCACCACACAATTGATAACTGACGAGGGTATTCTCCGTGAAATGAAGCCCGAGATCGATGATAGCAACGACGGTGTCCAATTTAAGGGTATCTTCATCCGTCATTTAGCCTTCCTGTATGAAGTGACAAAGAATCCGGCTTATAAAGATTTCATCTTGAAAAATGCGGAATCCATCATCACAAAAGATTATGATCCCACATCCAAAAGCTTCGGTTGTTATTGGTACGGCCCTTTCCACAAGGAAAACTCGGCAGCAAACGCTTGCGCTTTGGAATGCGTGATAGAGGCTTATGATTTAACGAAATAGGTATCCGGAAAGACGCAGCTTGTCGTTATTCACACAGCCAGCGGGCGATATTCCGCTCTGGCTCCCCCGGAGCTGGAACGGATGTAACATACGGCTCTGGCTCATTGACAAAAAAACGGGACGGCGGACATCTCCGCCGTCCCGCCCAAAAGAGACAGCCTTATCTCTGTTTGTATTCATGTCAAGGCTGGTTTTTTACTGATAACGGGGCCATATAAACCCTGTTTTTCATATCGTGCACAAACATAAGACTTCTTTTTCACAAAAGAACAAATTCCTTCTTCTTTCTAGAAATACATGCTTTATAACATACCGCACGCCCTCTCGGTTGCTAGCGTGGACTTCTATTACAAAGGATAGGCGACGCAGCACGCTACGTCTCCCTCCGTTTTCTTTTTACCAATAATAGGTATCCATAATCTCCTTCATTTTAGGGGTATTCGTGTCCTCATCCTTAACATCTTTCCGCAGCTTCAGCATCTCCTCCTTCATTTGCCGGATGATCTTAGCGTATTGGGGATCGTTATAAGCGTTGTGATTCTCACGAGGATCGGATTGAAGGTCGTAAAACTCCCATGCTGGTGTCGTGGTCTTATCCTCCGAACCAGTCATATTCAGACGGTCGCCATAGAAAAACATCAGTTTATACCGCTCATTACGGATACCCATATGGGCCGGACGGTTCGAATGTTGGGTCCAATAACGATAATACATCTCCTTACGCCAATCCTTTGGGGTATTTCCTTTCAGATTATCGCGAAAACTATGGCCCTGCGATTCATTTGGGGTCTTCACGCCTGCGTAATCCGCCAACAAAGAGGCAAAATCCACGTTCAAGATCATATCCTTATTGCGGGTCCCCGCCGGGATCTCTTTCGGGTAACGGATCACGAAAGGCATACGTAGAGACTCCTCATACATCATACGCTTATCGAAGAAACCATGCTCTCCTAAGAAATAACCTTGGTCGGATACGTACACCACGATCGTATTATCGGCGATTCCCATATCGTCCAGCGCTTTCAATAACTTCCCGATATTATCGTCGATCGTAGCCCCGCAACGCAGATAGTCGCGCACCAATTTCTGGTAAGCGGCGCTACGGGCGGCAGATCGATGCATCCCCTTCGTCGTAAAAGGCAACTCCGGATACCGGCACCACCATTTATCAGGGTCTTGCGACGCCACGTCCCAACGACGGGCCAACTCCTCCAAAGGCTGTCCGGAGAAAGTACGTCCATTCGTCTCCGGCCCCCAATCAAATAAGTTCTCCGGTTCCGGGAAAACAACGCCGTCATACAAATGCCTCATCCGTTCTGGAAAATCCCAAGGTTCGTGTGTAGCCTTGAAATGACAACACATCATGAAAGGCCGGTCCTTATCGGCCTCTTTCATCCAACGGATCGCCTTATCTGTCACGATATCCGTGGAGAAACCTCGTACCCGCTCCCCGAAATTACGCTCACCCGGCCAAGGTTCCGTACAATTTATAAAAGTAGGGTCTCGGTACTCGCCTTGGTCATGGAACACGGAATAGAAGTCGAAACCTTGCGGTTGCGTTTTCAGATGCCATTTACCGACCAAAGCGGTCTGATAGCCTCCCGCCCGCATTTGCTTGGCGATATTATCCTGCTCCGGATCAAAAGAATCACTTAACGTGTAGACACCGTTCACGTGACTATAGGCTCCGGTCAAGATCGCCGCACGACTCGGAGAAGAGATCGAGTTCGTACAAAAACAATTATCCAATACGCAACCCTCCGCAGCCAAGCGACGGATATTCTCGTTGCGGGCATATTCCCCCAACACGCCCCCGTAAATACCCCACGATTGGGAAGTATGATCATCCGATAGGATAAACAAGATATTGGGACGTTCCTCTTGCGCCGGTTTATTGGCGGCAAAGAGAGACTGCCCGTTTCCCGAAAGGCAACAGGCAGTCATTCCGATACTAATGATCGATTGTTTCATAAGTCATGACGTTTTTTCCCTTGTACTAAACCCGGTTCCCTACGTTCCGTACCCTTCATACGAGTCAAGTCATCCCCTAACTCATGGCGTTTCTGGTCCGCGATCTTCATCAATTTAGCGGCTTCCTCCGGATATTGGGTAATCACGTTATAACGCTCTCCCGGATCACGGCGCAGGTCGTACATCTCCGGCTTCATGATCTCCAGATTCGTCAACTTACCCGGCTGGCCGTCGTTTCCCGGCTCATAAGCCCCATAAGTAACGTATTTATGGGGGAATACCAATTTGAACATTCCATCCGTAACAGCCTCCAAGTCATTCTTTCGATAGTAATAGACGAAAGACTCACGTGGGTTGGCGTCTTTTTTACCCTCGATCAACGGCAAGATACTTACTCCGTCAATCTTGCGAGGAGGAAGCGGAGCCTGCGTGATCTCGGCGAACGTAGGAAGAAGGTCGATATTAGAAGCTAATTTATTACAAGTCGTGCCCGGTAACGTCTTACCTTTCCAGTACATGATACAAGGAACCCGGTTACCACCATCAAAGGTCGTAGCCTTTGCCTCACGTAACCCACCGGCTGAACCGGCATGATTCCCGTAATTGGTCCAAGGGCCATTATCGGAAGTCAAGATCACCAACGTATTATCTTCCAAGCCCAGCTCACGCAATGCCTTGAATATCTCACCTACACTCCAGTCGATCTCCATCATCACGTCGCCATATAAACCCTGCTCGCTCTTTCCCTTGAATTTATCGGAAACGGCCAACGGTACATGGGGCATATTATGGGCCAGATACAAGAAGAAAGGCTTATTCTTATTCTTCTTGATGAAATTAACAGAACGGGTGGTATAATCCGTAGTCAACCGTGTTTGGTCCGTATTATAACCGATAATCTCATTTCCGTCATAAGTCGGCAAATCCGGGAAATTAAAGACCTCACCTTGTTGCGGGTGGAATGGCCACATATCGTTAGAATACGGCAACCCATAATACTCATCGAAGCCATTTTGCAAGGGGAGGAACTCCTTTTGGCTACCTAAATGCCATTTACCGAAGATAGCGGTACTATATCCTTTCTGTTTCAATACCTCTGCGATCGTCATCTCCTCTGGATGGACACCGTAGTTCGAATCTGGCCCCGGAGCGCCGGAAAAACCGATACGATTCGGATAGCAGCCGGTCAACAAGCCGGCACGAGAGGCTCCACTGATCGGTTGTCCTACCAAAAAGTGCGTAAAACGAACGCCTTCCGCCGCCATCTTATCGATATTCGGAGTGGTATATCCGTAAGCTCCATTAAAAGAAAAATCTCCGTAACCCACATCATCCAAATTGATTAGGACGATATTCGTGTAATCAGCGGCTATGCCTGCCATTGAAAAAGCTGAGGCGGCCGTCAGTAACATTAGTTTATTCTTCATGATATTATTTATTGAAATATTGGCTTTGAAGTGCCATCCTGTGTTTGGTACTTCAAAGATAACAGTTTTTAATTTACCCAAGAATTAATCCCAGTTCGGATTTTGCTCCAAATTTGGATTCAAGACTGTTTGATTATAAGGGATCGGCCATAAATAATCTCGTTTCGGATTAAAAGAACGTTTCACGACTTCTATTCCATCATAATTATGCATCATACCATTATTCTCTTTCTCGGCGGTTTTCCAACGCAAGATATCCGAATAGTAGAGTCCTTCAAAGGTCAACTCGATACGGCGTTCACGGCGGATTACCTCACGCATCTGATCTTTCGTCAAACCTTTTGGTACTTCCGGCATATTGATATCCGGACGCCTACGCAATTGGTTGATGGCATCATAAACTGACTGATCAGGACCACTCGCCTCATTCTGCGCCTCGGCATACGTCAACAGAACTTCCGCATAACGAATTAAAATGAAATTGAAAGCCGAACGTTCTACTAAAGGAATCGTTACATCATCCTCATAAGAAGTGTATTTCTTCACACCGAAACCCGTAGTCGCCACATCTTCTTTTGTGATCGTCTTTCCTAAATACGGATAACCGATGCAAACGATCGATTTCAATAAACGGGGATCTCTGTTCTCATATGGACGAGCCGGATCATAAAGCGGTGACTCTTCTATCGTCTTCCCGTCAATACAGAGATATGTATCAACCAGTTCCTTCAAGGGAGCCGGACGATTCAAGCGCCAGATATTCTGATCATAATCCGTTGGATACTCCGGCAATTTCGCTTCTATATCAAAGATTACCTCACAATTATATTTATTATCTTCGCTAAAGAAATGACGATAATCATTGAATAATTGATAAACGCCAGACTCCATTACCTGCTTAGCAGCTTGGGCCGCCTCCGCCCAACGAGAATTATATAATAAAGTACGGGCTTTTAACGCTAATGCGGCACCTTTTGTCGCACGTCCCAAGTCTGAGCTAGCATAGGTGTCCGGTAGCACGGCAGCGGCCTCCTCCAAATCCTTGACAATCTGATTCACTACCTCGTCCTTGGAATTGCGAGGTAATTCTGCTTGCTCATCCGCATTGGGAGCATCTATAATCAGCGGTACACCTCCGAATTTATCGACCAGACTTAAATAATAGAAAGCTCGTAAGAACTTGGCTTCACCCACCATCTTCGCCTTCTCCGACTCATCCATATCGACACCTCCGACATTAGCGATGAAAGTATTCGTACGGCCAATACCAACGTAACAGTTCTTCCATAAACTTCCGATTAGAGCCGTAGTAGACAAATGTTCACCCTTTCCAATCGCTTGCGTACCATTCGCCTCGTTATAAGGCATCGCATTCGCAGTCAGCATATCGAATTCCATCGTATGCAATGAACGCCAAGGTTTCAATGCGTTGTAACATCCCATTATACCGGCGCTCGCATGCTCTTTTGTCTTCCAGAATGTTTCCGTGGAATATTGATCGGAAGGATCTACATCCAACCAGCTATCGCAAGCGGTTAAACTCATACAAGCGACAGCGACACATATCATCTTATATATTTTACGTCTCATATTATTATTCCTTATTATTTAAAATGTGACATTAACACCTGCCGTATAAGTCCGTACAGACGGATAGGCATACCAGTTGCTTCCCTTCAAGTTCTTCTCCGGATCAAAATCCTTCATCGGAGAGAACGTGAATAAGTTTTGCGCATTGACAAAGACCTTTAATCTCTTAACCACACCGCTTTTCAAGAAAGAGGCCGGTACGTTATAAGAAAGCTGCAAGTTCTTCAAACGTAAATAAGAGGCATTTCTCAACCAGAAATCATTTGTACGGAAATTCTCGTTCAAGCATCCTTCATACGTAGTCAAGATAGGCAATGTAGCGCTGGTTCCCCGCTCGGGAGTCCAAGCATCCGTCAACCATTGTTCCGGCAAACCACAACCAAACCATAAAGGAGTAGCACCAATGCGGTCTCCATATGTATAGACATCAGTTACACCTTGGAAGAAAGCGCTCAGATCCCAATCCTTATATCCTAAGTTGATATTGAATCCATAAGTTATCTTAGGAATCACACCACCACGTATCTGGCGGTCATCTTCGGTAATTTTCCCATCTCCATTCGTATCCTCAAACTTCAGATATCCCGGTTTAGTAGCCGCGGTTTGATACGGACTATTCTTGATTTCCTCCTCAGATTGGAAAATACCGATAGCATGAAGCATATAATAAGAATCGATAGGCTTTCCTTCTTCCAAGATAAACATTCCATCAATGATTGTTTGCCCCTTCAAGCTAACGATCTTATTCTTGATAAAGGTCATATTTCCATTTACCTCGTAACGGAAGTCCCCGATATTGTTCCGATACCCCATATTCAACTCGAAACCTTTATTGCTCACCTCGCCGATATTACGGATCGGGCCATCCAGACCACCTACTTGATCCGGCAAAGTAACCTTTCGCAAGATGTCGGAAGTACGTTTATCAAAGAACTCGAAAGAGAAATCTAAGTTTCCGTTTAACAAGCTAGCGTCAATACCGACATTCGTCATGGTCGTTGTCTCCCATGTGATGTTCGGATCGTTATAGGCGGTAATAGCCGCTCCGGATTGCATCGCTCCATTCAACGGGTAGTTATAATCCGTAATTGAACCATCATTTTTTATCACCTTCAAGTTCATTAGGTCCACGTAACGGAACAAATCGATACGCTCGTTACCCAATTGTCCCCAAGAAGCTCTCAATTTCAGATTGTAGATCCAAGGAATATCTTTCATAAACTCTTCCTCGCTCAAACGCCATCCGGCAGAGAATGATGGGAAAATACCCCAACGATTTCCTTTGGCAAAACGAGACGAACCATCATAACGAAAGTTACCCTCAAATAAATAACGATCCTTATAACCATAATTCACCCTACCAAAGTAAGACATCAAGACTGATCTCGAGGAAGTACCCGCTACACTCGGATTACTAGAACCTGCGTTTAATTCGTGCAACTCGTTCCCTAAGAAACCTTCTACCTTAGCGGAAAACTCAGTCTTATCATCGCTCTCAAAACTATAGCCAGCCAATACTTTTACGTCATGGGCATCATTGAACTTCTTGCCCCAAGATAAAGTATTGAATACTGTAACTGCCAAGTCATTCTTATCACCTTTATAGGCATGGCGTGTATTCTGACCGTCATAAACCACTCGTTTCTCCTCATTGGTCTTCAACTGATATTCGTATACATCAGGCGCAAAACGAGATTGCAGATAATCATATTTGTTTAAACCGACATTCAAGTTATAAACGATATCAAACGGAAGCTTATATTCCGCAGACAAATTCGCCAACATACGCAAGGACTTATGCTTGTTCTCGCCCTCATCGGCCAACGCCAACGGATGGCGATAGATATTATGCCCAGGAGTACGGATAAAGGTATCCGCATAGCGACCATCGGCCGTATAAGTCGGGTGGAAAGCCTGCGCTTTATAAGTCATCTCCACTAAGTTTGCCACACCCGCTACCGGCTCATTATAGATCTGATAATGCGCATTGATATTAGCGCCGATCTTCAAACGGCTATTTACCTGAGCAGTCGTATTCACAGCTAAGGTATATTTATTGGAATCCGTTCCACGCAATACTCCATTTTGATCACCATAGCCTAAAGATACGGAATACGTATATTTATCATCACCTCCGGAGAAACGCATGTTATGCTCCATAATAAAGGCATTATTATACATAATATCCAACCAATTATTCTGCGGATACATAATCGGGTCTGTTAACATACCTTGTTTGTACTCCTCGATTAACGCATCAGAATAATCCACCGTTAGTTTACCTTCGTTCCGTTGCGCTTGGTTTCTCATTTCCATAAACACGACCGGATCATATACGAAGTTAGGCAGATAGGTAGCCTGCTGCACGCCGAAATAGTTATTATAATCGACGGTAAACTTACCTTTCTTTCCCCCCTTTGTCTTTACTAAGACAACGCCATTCGCCGCACGAGAACCGTAGATAGCGGAAGAAGCCGCATCTTTCAATACGGAAATACTCTCAATATCATTCGGATTTACCGCTTCCAACGGGAACTCGATACCATCCACCAAAATCAACGGGTTATTATCGTTCAAGGTTCCCTGACCACGAATACGAATCGTCGCCCCGTCCGCTCCCGGCTGAGCACCCGCTTGATTTACGTAAACACCTTGCGTACCTTGCAACGCTTGGGTCGAGTTGGTGATCGGACGATTCTCCAACGTCTCCGCATCCAAAGAGGAGATCGCTCCCGTTAAATTCACTTTCTTCTGCGTTCCGTAACCTACGACCACAACCTCATCCAACTTCTGGGTATCCTCGGACAGGCTGACCATTACTTTCGAAGAATTACCAACCTCGACCGTACGATCCGTATAACCGATATAAGAAACTACCAAAATCGCATTGTCCGGTACTTCCAGACTGAAGTTTCCATCGATATCCGTAATCGTTCCGTTCGTAGTGCCTTTAACGACAACATTCGCCCCGATAATGGGTTCTCCCAAGGCATCTTTTACTTGCCCGGTAATCTTTCGTGGCGAAGACTGGAATAAGGCATTCGGATGTGAGACACTTGAAACACTCTTTGACTTAATTATAATCTGCCGGTCTACAATCTCATATTGGTATCCCGTATTTTTCAAGGCTTGCTCTAAGACCTCCTCTAACGAAGCATTATTTGCTTTTACACTCGTTTTCCTATTTACATTTACTTGATTATCATTCAAGAAGAACGTGTATTCACTATTTTTCTCTATTTCTTTTAGCACTTCCGATATACTGCAATCCTGTTTATTCATGGAAAGCTTATAATTCTGTCCATAGGTAGAAGCGGATACAGTGCATGCGAAAGCCAAGGATAACAACGCACTTATCTTCATGACTCGGTTTACTTTTCTGATTTTTTTCATAACTTTGTAATGTTTCTGATGAATAAATTAGCAGGTGTGTCGGCCTCTCAACTCCTAACGCCTGCCGTCAAGAACATTTGATCAGGAGGAGAAACCTAGTTTTTCCTCCTGTTTTTTTATTAGACTCAAGAACTGTTAACAAGCATATCTCTTAGAATTTAACGTTAGACACTCATTTATCTCCCTTTATATATAGTTCATATTCATTGTCTTTCTCTCTGTATTTAATGGGCGACGTATTGCTCAGCATAAACAGGATTCGCTCCAAGGACTCATCCCGTACCTTAAACGTAAACCGATATTTCTCCGCTATCTCCTTCGGGCACTTTATCTTCCGCCCGAACCAAGGCTCCAGACGGGTAAGGATCATGCTCAAGCGTTCGTTCTCAAAACTGAGGACACCGTTACGCCAACCCGAATACTCCTCGGCATTAACCGTCTTAACTCTAACGGTATTCGCTTGTTTGTCGAAAACCAACATCTCGTTCGGGTTCAATATCACCTCACGCCTGTTCTTCACATTGGGACCTCCCAAGCCAATCTTCACCTTACCGTTTAACAGGATCGTCTCCAACTTGCTCTCGGAATCATAATTGAAAACCTCGAAGGCCGTGCCCAAGGCCGTTACATCCATGTTCTTGGTATGCACGGTAAATGGTCTTTCCCGATCTTTCGCCACGTCGAAGAAGGCTTGCCCTTTTAATTCCACATCACGGGTCTTGCCATCGAAACTCTTTGGGTAGATCAATTGGCTATTCGGCCCCATTCTCACGGTCGTACCGTCCGATAAGGAAACCGACTCTATGCAACGGACACCGGAGGCCATTACATATATATATTGATCTTCTTTCGTATGAGACCAATAAACTACGCTTCCTACACCTAAAAGTAGCAATATGGAGGCGGCTATCGCCGTAATCTTATAGACCCAGAGTTTACGGACACCGTTTGTCGCCATTGTCCGGGCTATGATTCGTTCCCACATGCGATTCCCCACCACGGGATTCACGCGATCCGCAGCCTCGTCCCATTGGGAACGCATACGCTCTTCCACTTTGGGGTCACACAGCAAACGTTGCCGATCTTTCTCATCCAGAGCATCTCGCATCAACTTCTTCAATATCGTTCTCGTATCTTCGCTCATGTTTATTATTCTTGTTCTATTTATAAATACACGCCACGACTCCCTCCCCCCTATTGGAAGATAAAAAAATTCGCTTAGGTTAATCAAATTCAGATAAGATACCCAAATACGATTGAAAAATAATCATGCCTAAAGCCTCAAGTACAATTAAATGTCCATTACTTATAGGTACTCTTTAAAATTATCTTTACGAAATTGTATTTTATCAGTATCTTCCTTGCTTTCCATCCTTATATTTCCGTCCTTTGTATTCAATGAAATTGGTTGCCGACGGTGTCGGCAGTATTTCCGACGCCGTCAGCAATATTTCCGACAGCGTCAGCAGCATTGCCGAGGGCGTCGGCAACCGATTTCATCAAATAGAAACGCCAAAGAGATAAACGTTAAATCTCCGAGGCATCCTATACATTATCCATTTAAATAACGAGAAAATCATGGGAAAACCAAGAAGTGGCATCCAAGTCAGTATTTATAATACACCGGGCAATGAACAATGCGGGCCAACATCCTGCGCACGAGTCATCACCAGAGATACCAAACGCATGAACGATATATGTGAGTATATTTCCGAATGCTCATCCGTCACCTCCGCCGACATAAAAGGTGTATTGGAGGCGCTTACTTCCTATATCGGCAGGGAATTATCCTATGGGTACAGCGTGGAACTGGAAGGATTGGGACATTTCTCGCCATCGGTAAAAAGCAAAGAAGTAACGGACCAGAAAGGAAATACTAAATCAAGCGCTAGCATACACGGCGTTAACTTCCGCTGCTCTCCCCGACTGAAGGAGATGGTAAAAAAGAACGCCCCCATCTTGGTTAAACGGGAAAATCTGCCCAAAACGGGAATCGAGGGAAGGAAGGCTAAGATGTTATCTTATCTAGAAAGAAACTCATATATAAATCTCACCGATTACGCCGGCTTGAACAATTGTACCCGCTACCGTGCGAGCGAGGATATCAAGCAATTTATCAAGGATAACGTAATAGCCAGCGTAGGATATCGAACACACCGGATTTATGTGCTGCCTGAAAAAGAAGACGGGCAAAACTAAAACTTAAGACGCAGTGGCACTTCCGGACTCTACAAATACGTGACCTAGGAAAGCGCTAGATAAACCAGATAAGTAACATGATATTTTTCTTCAAGAACTTCAAGGCTTCGCTGATTTGGTTCTCAACGGTCTTCTCGGAAATATTGAGTTGGAAGGCTATCTCTTTATAGCTTTTATGCTCCTTCCGGCTTAGATTAAAGATAACCCGGCGTCTTTCCGGCAATTCCTCTATCAAATGATCGATATACTCCCCCAAGTTATAGGCGGTGATCTCTTCCTCTAAGTCGTAGGAGGTCTCCATAGCGGACAAGACCGTCATTTTATAAAAGTCCTCGTTCACGTTCTTCCGGTGCTGATTAAAGATCAAGTTACGGGTGATGACAAACAGAAGCCCCTTGAAGTTATCATCCTCCCGGATGAATTCCCTCGACTCCCAGACCTTGATAAACACCTCTTGTACCACATCCTCGGCCACATCCCGATTATTCAAATAAAGCCCGCAGAAATGATAAACCTTTTCCCAATATTGTTTATACAACATCGAAAAAGCCTCCCTATCTCCTTCTTTCAACGACTTTATAATTTGTCTCTCTTCCATTTAGCATCACATATCGTTTCGCGAAGATAATAAAATCATATACTAATAAAAGTTAATGATATCCCAGTTCTCCCGGACTTCTTTGTACTATTAATATAGCACGAGAAATAATGGAAGAACAAAACAAATATATAAGCGATTTATTAATCCGATATGTAAATGGACTCTATACACGGAACGATATAGAGACCTTGCGGAAGTTAGCCTCATCCATAACCGAGCGAGCAGAATTAGAAAGCGAAATGGACCGGGTCTGGAACGAGGCGCAAGACTTACCTCAATCCGATTCCCATAATCATCTGCTTTATAAGAAGGAGGCGCAAGACCTGTTGGATAAGACACGTAAAAGAGAAAGAAGAATCTCCCTATCCACTTTCATCAAGTATGCGGCGAGCATAGCGATTATCGTTTCCATCGGATTCGGAGCGAAACTATACCTAAATCATTCAGCGAAGCAGCATACATCTGCCAGCGACCATCTCCTAACGGAAATAAGCGTCAATCATGGCGAACATAAGCAAGTCACCCTTCCCGATGGTACGGTCGTTCATCTAAACGCCGGTACCGTCATGCGATACCCAACGGAATTTACCTCTGACATCCGTTTGGTAGAAATGGAAGGAGAAGCTTTTTTCAATGTCATGAGAGACGAGGGCAAGCCCTTCATCGTCCGTACCCGACAAGCCGACGTAAAAGTACTCGGAACCTCTTTCAACGTAAAAGCCTATCAAGAGGATGAGTTGATGGCCGTCAGCGTTCGGACCGGAAAAGTTGAGGTGGATATGCCCGAAAGCGTAATGCGTCTATTACCGAACGAGCAAGTAATCGTGAATAACGCGAATGGAGAGATCCTTAAAAAGAACGAGGACGTCCAAAAAGTAACGGCATGGTTGCAAGGCGGCCTTTATTTTAACCGGACACCTATTAGTAGCGTTGTACATGATCTGGAACGGATGTATAATCAAGCGATCGTACTCGATCCGAATAGCGTATTCGACGATTACATCTATGGCGAGCACGACAATAAAAGTCTGGAAGCCGTACTGAACGCGATTCAATATTCAACCGGCATCCGATACCGGACGGAAGGAAACCGGATCGTGTTATACAAAACGAGTTATTAACCTTAAAATCGATTTGTCATGAAAGATACGACCTAAGCATAGCCACATAAAAAAGGGAAACCGACCTCTGACCTTCGATCTCCCTTTATCTTTCCCGATATGTACACCCTTGGATTGGACCCCCTTGGAGATTACAGAAATCGGACTGTTTTTAAAAGTGTATAAAAACAACCTTTAAACATACAAAATTATGAACTTTCCAACTATTACTAGGTATAATTGGATGTGTTGTTCTATTATTTTAGTTTTTTTAGCGTTAAGCTCCCCTAAGCCTCTGCAAGCCCAAGAAAATCAAAAAGAAAGAATAACGATTCAAGTAAAAAACCAACCCATACAAAAAGTCTTCGATGATTTGTCGAAGCAGACAGGATTAAAGTTTTTCTATGGAGAAGCCATAGCGAACCGGAACGTACAAGTTAACCTAAAGTTCAAAAACGCTCCCATCAACAGCGTATTGAACGAGATCACCCGGCAAGCCAATCTTTATTTTAAGCGAGAGAATAACACGATAGCCGTCAGTCTCGGAAACGCGGGCAACGCCTCCGTTCCAGTGACGCAAGACCGGAAAGTGACCGGTATCATTACAGATGAACGGGGCGAACCGATCATCGGGGCGAACGTCGTGGTAAAAGGTACGTCCAAAGGGACAGTTACCGACCTGAACGGTGAGTATAGCATCGAGGCGAACGGTAAATCGATCCTGCTCATATCTTACATCGGCTATTTATCGGAAGAAGTGGCCGTAGGCAACAACAAGACCCTTAATATCCAGCTAAAGGAAGACGCCCAAAAGCTTGACGAGGTAGTCGTGATTGGTTACGGAACACAGAAACGAAGCAATCTTTCCGGAGCGATCTCGAAAGTCACCTCCGAGGTTATCGAATCTAAGCCCGTGACCAACGTGCTATCCGCCTTGCAGGGAGAAATACCGGGGATGGTTATCCAACGAAGCTCCGGCCAGCCGGGTAACGAGGACTTTAAGATGAACATACGTGGAGTCTCATCCGCTAACGGAGACAGTGCCCCGCTGGTTTTAGTAGATGGTATTCCCGGTGATATCAATATGATCAATCCGCAGGATATCGATGCCATCTCCGTCTTAAAAGATGCCTCCGCCTCTATTTACGGAGCACGGGCCGCAGGCGGCGTTGTCTTGATTACGACCAAGAAGGGAGCGACCGGCGCACCTAAGATCACTTACAATGGAAACTTGTCGATCTCCAAGATGACCGGTATGATGAAAGCGCCAACCAATTATGAGATGGCGATCATGGACAACGAGGCCAATATCCATAACGGCTCCGCCCCTATGTATACGCAAGAGCTTCTGGATAGGATCTTGTCCAACGACCCGAATCCGATCGATCACCCGTTGTATGGAGGATGGAAATTGTTCTTTACGAACACGGACTGGATGGACGAGCTGTTGAACAACGGCGTTCAGCATAAGCACAATCTCACTATCTCCGGTGGCGGCGAGAAATCCAATTATTATTTATCCGCCGGTTATAGCAAGCAATTCGGAGTCGTAAAATATGCCGACGACAATAACACCAAGTATAATCTACGTATGAACTACGATTATAGGATCACGGATTGGTTAAAGCTGGAAACCAAAGTAGCCTTGGACAATAATAAACGTACCGATGTAGGCAGCAACGGAGCGTGGGTAATCGGTGAGGCGATTCTGGATATGCCTAACCACCCGGTCTATAATGCCGATGGTAACTTCTTCACCCAAGGAGGCTGGAGCAATGCCGTAGCGTTGGCCAAAGAGAGCGAGACCGCCACGTTCAAGACCCGGGAGATGAATGGTAATTTCAGGTTAATCGCCAACATTATCGACGGACTGACCTTAACCGCCCAAGCCGGTGTTAATTATAAGAACAAGAACAATGAGGACATAGCGAAAGCGATCCCTCTTTATACATGGGACAATAATATCACCTACTACACCGGAGCGGGAAGTCCGGAGCAGTCTGCCGTGGATCGCACGACAGAAGAGACCGTTTACCAAAATTACACGGCCTACTTGAATTACGATAAGAACTTCGGCCCGGACCACCATCTGGACGCCATGTTAGGTATGGCCTACGAGACGGAGGAAGTCCGCATGTTCATGGCACGCCGTGATAACTTCATCTCGGATGAGCTGTGGGAGCTTAACCTCGGAGGCACGGGAAATATGAAGAACGACGCCAAAGCCGAGCATTGGGCTACCGGCTCTACCTTCGCCCGCCTAGGCTACAGCTTTAAGAACAAGTACATTCTGGAGACAAACTTCCGTTATGACGGTAGTTCCCGTTTCGCCCCCGGCAACAGGTGGAGAATGTTTCCCGGAGTCTCCGCCAGCTGGCGTATCTCGCAAGAAAACTTCTTGAAAAACTCCAAGGTATTCAATGAGCTGAAGTTAAGAGCATCATACGGACAGACCGGAAACCAAGAAGGTATCCGCCTGTATGACTATATCCAGTTGCTAAAGTTTAGGGACGATGGCTGGGGAACTAAATTAATCTATCCGTTCGGAAACGGTTCCCAAAGCCAAGCCATGGGCTTAGACGTATTGGCCGGGGTAGACCGGACATGGGAAATTCTGGAGAATGTCAACGTGGGTGTCGATGCCGCTTTCCTTGATTCCCGCCTCGGCTTCTCGTTTGATTATTTCGTAAAAATGAATAATAATATGTTAATTCCGGTAACTTATCCCAGCATGTTAGGCGCGGAGGCACCCTACTCGAACTCGGGTAAATTACGCACGAACGGCTTCGAGTTGACATTGAACTGGACTGACAAGATCGGCAACGTTGAATACTCTGCCCAATTCCAGTTGACCGACGCCGTGAACAAATTAGTTGAATACGGAGGTGCCGATACCTATAAACTAGGATTGAACGAGACCCGGGAAGGTTATCCCATGAATTCCTATTTCGCTTACGTATACGATGGCGTGATCAAGGACCAAGCGGATCTCGACGCTTATAAGAAACTAGAGGGCGTACCTTCCAATATCGGCATCGGAGATGCGAAGTTCAAGGATTTGAACGGCGACGGTAAGATCTCCACCTACGGTGACAAAGATGGGGATGACGGCGACGCCGAATACGTTGGCTCCACCACTCCCCGCTATTCCTTCGGATTGAATCTGGGCGCTAAATGGAACAACTTCGATATCAGCGTATTCTTCCAAGGAGTTGCCAAGCGCACCTTGTTCCGTGAAGGAGACTTCGCCATGCCTTGGAGCGACTGGTGGAGATACCCGCCCCAGTTCTACTACGGCCAGACATGGAACGAGGATCGCCCGGACGCCTATTATCCCCGCTTGACGCATGGAGAGATCCGGCATTGGAATTATCAGGCATCCACCCTGCAAAAGATCAACGCCGCCTACATTCGCCTAAAGAATATCCAGATAGGCTACACGCTCCCCAAAGGCGCATTACAGAAACTAGGCATCGAACGGACACGCTTTTACGTAAGCGGACAGGATCTATTCGAGATACATAACGTAAAAGGAGGATGGGACCCCGAGTCGGACAAAGCCGGATTCAATTATCCGTTCCAACGTTATTATTCTTTCGGTATTGACTTAACTTTCTAAGGTTCCACGAAAAAACAAATTAGCAGTATGAGACGATTTAATATAATTATAGCGCTATCGGCCACACTCGGGCTATCTAGTTGCGACTTGGATATGACACCTATGGATCAAGTGTCCGACGCCGTATTTTGGCAAAAGCCTTCCGATTTCGAGTTGGCCGCCAATGATTTCTACTTCAGCCTGATGGAGGCCTCCCAATATATAGATAAGAACTCGGATATCGCTTTCGGTTCGGGGGCGGACGACGTAAGCGATGGTTCTTATTTAGCACCGGTCAATTCGGATGATTGGGATGAGCCTTGGAAATTCATCCAATCCACTTCCTATCTGCTCAAGAAAGCGGAGGAGTCTGGATTGACCGATGACGAGATCGGACGCTGGAAGGCGGAGGCTTATTTCTTCCGGGCCTACAACTACTGGAAACTGGTCAAATTCTACGGAGGGGTTCCCAAGATAGAGATTCCCTTGAATACCTCCTCGGAACAGCTTTACACGCCTCGCTCCTCCCAGCAGGAGATCATTGATTTTATCATCGATGATCTCGATAAGGCGATTCCTTTGCTTCCCAAGCAAAGCCAGTTGACTACCGAGGAATTGGGCCGTACCACGCAAGGGGCCGCCTTAGCGTTAAAAGCTCGCGTATCCTTGTACGAGGGAACTTGGGAGAAATACCATCAAGGCTCCAATGCCGATATGTATATCCAATCGGCTATCGATGCCGCCCAAGCCTTAGTGGATTCCAAGGAATACGCCTTGTTCCGGGATAAAGGGAAGGAAAGCTATAAATATCTACATATCTTAGAGGGGGATGATAGCAAGGAGGTCTTATTGGCAAGGCGTTATTATAAATTGAGAGTGACCCATAACTGGACACGGGAACTTTGGTTCGGTGCCATGGTTCCTACAAAAAACCTTGCGGATATGTATTTATGTAACGATGGTCTGCCCATCGATAAATCCCCTTTATTTAAGGGATTCCAATACCAGACGAGTGAATTCGAGAACCGGGACTCCCGTATGGAGCAGACGTTTATCGTTCCCGGTAGCGAGATCTTTTTCGAGGGAGGTCTTTGGACACCTACCTATCCGGGATTTGTAGGGAATAGCGCTACACGCACAGGCTATATGATCCGTAAGTTCTTGGATGAGACATTGGATGCCGCTCAATTCATCGGCGAATACGACTTCAAGGAGTTTCGTTACGCCGAAGTACTGCTGATCCTCGCCGAGGCTTTATACGAGAAGAACGGACAGATCACGGACGAGCAATTAGACCTGACCATTAATGACCTGCGAAACCGGGCGAATATGCCTCGCTTGACCAATGCGTTTGTAGCTACAAACGGACTGAATATGCTGGAAGAGATCCGGCGTGAGAGAACCGTGGAACTGGCATTCGAAGGATACCGTAGGGACGACCTACGTCGTTGGGGCACGGCGGAAACAGTTCTTCCCCTTGCGATCCGTGGCGTGAAATTCGCGGGTACGGAGTATCAACAGAAATTCCCGGAGTTGGTGATCGGACAGGATATACAGGTAGATAGCGAAGGCTTTATCATCGCCCAACCCGCATCCGCCCGTAAGTTCCAGACACCGAAGCATTGGCTGTCACCGATACCTTTGCAACAGGTACAATTGTCGAAAGGAACCTTGGAACAGAACCCGGGCTGGTAAGGGTTTTTCCAAGAATAAGCGACTATATATATGAGGGTAGGCCCAACCTATACGAGAAGGGAGGGCCTACCTATCTGGGAGGGGAATCCCATTTAAATATGAATTATCTTAAATTTTTATAGCATGAAGAAATACTTTTTAGCGGTAGCTAGTTTTTTTATTTATTCTCATATCAGTCTAGGCCAAGTGTATCCGGGGCAGATGGATTCCACATTTGTCCCTGTACGGAGTCATCACTATGACCCGGAGTTAACATTTGATTTTTGCGTAAATGAACCCGCTTGGAACAATCAGGCGGGTATCCATTCCGCATTCGGATCGACCGACCGGCTTTATTTCCGGAAGGAAGTACCCGTAAACCATAACAACGATTTATCATCTTCCTACTCTACGACCGTTTGGAGGGGGGAAAGAGCGAATGCCCAGATATTGGTATGGTCGTCAGAAGCGTTGGAACAAGTACGTGTCTCTACGCAGGACTTGAGGAGCGCCGAGGGAAACATCATCCCGAAAGACCGGATTACCTTCGAGTTGGTGCGTTACGTATTGTCCAATTATCCGTATGCTGAGAAAAAAGCCATCTGCGGGGAATCTCCCTACAAATCCGGCTTCCTGATGCCCGACCGTTTCGAGACGCTGGACCGCTTCGATCTCCCTTCCCAAACCACCCGTCCGGTATGGATGATGGTGGATGTGCCGAGAGGAACCGCTCCCGGTACGTATAAAGGACAGGTGGAAGTACGGGCGAAAGGCAAGGCTCCTCAACTATTGAATCTGGAGATCGTGGTGCAAAAGCAGTTGCTCCCCTATCCGAAAGACTGGAAATACCGTCTGGACCTATGGCAGAACCCGTGGGCCGTGGCATGGTACAATCACGTGGAACCGTGGTCACCAGAACATAAAATGCTTCTCAAGCAGCATTTGAAGCATTATGCCGACGCAGGTGGTACCTACATCACGACTTATGGAGTACATTCTCCTTGGTCCGATAACTCCTATATGATCGAGGGGGGTATGATCGAGTGGATCAAGAAAGCAGACGGCACATGGGCCTTCGACTACAAGATCTTCGACGAGTACGTAGAATTAGCGATGGAATGTGGCATCGACGAGGCAATCACCCTCTACACCCCGATTCCTTGGGGATTCCGTCACCGCTATAAGGACGAGGCTACGGGTGATTATTCTTATATCAACTGGGCGCCAAGCTCAGAGGAATTCAAGAAGATGTGGAATATCTTCCTCACGGATTTCAAGTTCCATCTGGAGGCTAAAAGCTGGTTGGACATCACCTATATCGGAATCAACGAGAATCCGATGGAAGAGACCTTAGCGGCTATCCATGTCGTGCGTAACCATGATAAATGCTGGAAGATCACTTACGCCGGCAATTGGCATAAGGAATTGGACGGACTGCTGGACGATTATTCTTTCCTTTACGGAGAGGAACCTACCATCGCCGAGCAAAAGGCACGGGCCGCCACCGGACGCACGTCCACCGTATACGTATGCTGTAACCCGCCGATCCCGAACAACTTCGTGTTCTCACCTCCTATCGAGGGACGTTGGATCAGTTGGTATGTAATGGCGTATGGGTACGACGGCTTCTTGCGATGGGCTTACGATGCTTGGCCGGAAGATGCCGATCGTGACGCACGTCATGGCTCTTGGGCGGCCGGCGATTGTTACATGGTATATCCGGGAGGCAAAAGTTGCATCCGCTTCGAGAAGATGAGAGAAGGTATCGTGGATTTCGAGAAGGTCCGTATCTTACGGGAACTGACCGCCCAATCGGGTAACGCTCAAGCCCAAGGCTTATTGAAACAGCTAGACCAACATTTGTCTATTTTCCCGAAAGAGAAAGAGTTCGATGAGAACAAGATCTCGGCGGATGTACGTAAGGGTAACCTCATCATCCGTCAACTGTCCGATCTATTGGCGAAATAATGGGCTTATATAGCAGGAAAGACATGAAAGCATATCGTTTAATCCTATCACTCATGGCAAGCGTAGCCGTAGGGACAGCATTCTCGCAGACAACAGGTGTTGTTTGCGAGGAGTTCGACCAGATACAGCTGACGCACGTATTGACGCCCACCGGCCCACTACCGACCGCCTTGGACCCGAATGGCGTATATCCTTATATGAGTTATAGCGAGACCTCAAATCGTCCGGTGCCTAAAAGGTACCGGATGATCTCGCTAGAGAACGAGAAAGTCAAGGCCATCATCTGCCCTGATCTTTGCGGGAAAATAATATCCCTCACCCATAAGGAGAGCGGCAAGGAGGTCTTGTACAGACCAGACGTAATCAAATACACACGGATATTACCCCGCTTCTATTTCGTGGCCGGGGGGATCGAGGTCAGTTTCCCGATCTCCCACTCTCCCACGCAAAATGAGCCGGTGCTTTATCAGATCGATCATACGGGAGACCGCACATATGTAACATGCGGAGAACGGGAATCTCATTACGGTATGCAATGGTCTGTAGAATATTCCTTAGGAGATAAGGACGAATGCCTTACCCAAAGGGTTGTTTACTACAACCCGGGAAAGCAAGCCTATCCATGGATGTCATGGTCCAACGCCGCCCTTCCTTGCGCACCGGATACCCAATACGATTTCCCGAACGGAACCGTATTATCCCATGCCTCCACGTTGGACACGATCGACTGGAAAACCGAAGGAACCCATCATGAACGGGATATCAAAGAGATGACCGGCTACTTCTGGAAAACGAAAGACGTGAATGCTTTCGGGGCCTACACTCCCTCCTTGGGTAGCGGGCTCTATCATATCGCCGACGAATCCAGTACGCCCGGTATCAAATTATGGAGTTATGGCGTAGCCGGCGACAAAGAATGGTCCATGCTCAGTACCCCCGACCGGCAGCCTTACGTAGAAATCCAAGGTGGCCCGATCAGCGATCAATCTATCAAGCTCGAATTACATCCCGGCGAAAAAAAGAATCACGTAGAATATTGGATACCGACAGATCATCCTTTGGATATCTATTCTTTAAAGGTTCCGGCATTAAGGCTTCGCCCGATCGATCGCATCCCGCTATTTGACTGGGCCCGGAAGAATGAATCTTCCATCTGGATCGCCTTAGCCGATGCCTATAAGAATAAGTCCATGCTTCCCGCCGCTCCCTATCCGGAAGATGGGCAGTGGGCTCCATCCGGCATGGAAGATTTGGACGATGCTTTTCGTTGGGCGATCCAAATATCTCCCCAGCCGGAACGAAATTATTGGCAATTCCACTATGGGACTTGGTTGGCTGGCAGAGAACGCATAGAAGAGGCGATCGAGCAACTATCCATTCCGGATATCGATCTGGCGAAAGCTTTATTGGCAAGGCTATATGTCCGTCGGCAGGCGTGGGAAAAGGCGAGAGATACTTACGCCGCTATCCCCGAGACCTCGTGGTTGAACCTACATCCCCAGTTGGTTATCGAGCGGGATAAAGTATTAAAGAAGTTTGGAACCGAGGCTTTACCGGAACGGCAAAAATGGCTGGATAAGATAAACGCATCCTCTGACGAATGGGTGGCCGAGCGAAAGGTACAGCTACTGATTGATAAGAAGCAATATCAAGAAGCCAAGGATTTATTACTATCCACCCATTTCCAGAAAGTGCATCAAACTTACACCCGTACGGGACTTTGGGAACAGATCAACGAAGGCTTGAGCCTCTCCCCTCAACCTGTACCGGAACAACTCGGCGAGGATCGCTTAGCCCGGTTCGGTGCCTATCGGGAATATGAATAAAGGGAGGTGTGTTTTTAGAGCAGTAGCTTCATATAAGTCTCCGCATATTTAGCCAGAAACGCCCGGATCACTTTCAAGGCCGTAGAGATATGTTGTTGTACCGTATATACCGAGATACCCAAACTGTCGGCTATCTCCTTATGGGATTTCATATCTTTACGGCTCATATCAAAAACCCTTTTTTGTTGTGGGCTCAACGTTTCAAGCGCCTTATCCAACAATGCGTTTAAATCCGTATCCAATACCGAGTCCTCCGTCTCGTTCGTGCTATCCAATGAGGCGGACCGTATCTTATCCCTCAGCTCCAACTCACGATCCAGTCCCGCCAACAGGTTTAAGATCCGATTTTTCACGATCGTATACACATACGGGCCAAAAGGTACATTCGGGTTCAAGAAACGGCGATTCTGCCAAATAGAGGCGAAAGCATCCTGAAAAACATCTTCCGCCATATCCCGGGATTTAAGGAATTTCAAGGAAAACCACATCAAGCGGTCCTTATACAGGGCATATAATTCACAAAAAGCCGACTCGTCCCCTTCTAGCAAGTCCGCCACAAGTCTTCTTTCTTTCTCTGAATCAATGTCTGCCATTCGACTTATTCTCCCACTTCGATTACATAGGTTCAAATATATGTAAAATTTCCAAGGGTAAAAACAAATTGAAACAAAATCAGCAACTCCATCATGCGGCTTTATAAACTCACGATAACAAACATCTTTGCTCATTCGGAAATAATCATGTATTTTTGTCTGTTCATTATAAGAAAGGATGATGTATTGATGAAAGTTTGTATCGCCGAAAAGCCGAGTGTGGCCCGGGAAATCGCGGAAGTATTAGGGGCAACCCAACGAATGAATGGGTATATCGAAGGAAACGGATATCAGGTAACTTGGACATTCGGGCATTTGTGTACCCTGAAAGAACCGCATGAATACGCGGAGAACTGGAAACGCTGGAGTCTGGGGTCGCTACCTATGATCCCTCCCCGGTTCGGTATCAAACTAATCGAGAATCCTACGTATGAGCAACAATTCAAGGTAATCGAGAGCCTGATGCAAAATGCCGAGATGGTCATCAACTGCGGTGATGCCGGCCAAGAGGGGGAGTTGATCCAACGCTGGGTCATGCAAAAGGCAGGTTGTAAATGCCCCGTCTACCGCCTTTGGATCTCCTCGCTTACAGAGGAGGCGATTCGGGAAGGTTTCCAAAAACTCAAAGAACAGACGGAATTCAATAAGTTATATGAGGCCGGACTATCCCGTGCCATCGGCGACTGGTTGCTGGGGATGAACGCCACCCGCCTTTATACCTTGCGCTACGGGCAGAACCGGCAGGTATTATCGATCGGCCGTGTGCAAACCCCAACGCTCGCCTTGATCGTAAACCGGCAAGCCGAGATCGACAATTTCAAGCCGGAACCCTATTGGGAATTAAAGACCATTTACAGGAATACGACTTTCTCCGCCACGAAAGGTAAGTTCACGAAGAAAGAGGAAGGCGAGGCTTTTCTGGAGAAGGTAAAGGAACAGGATTTTACTGTTACCAGTATCACCGAGAAGAAAGGGAAGGAATTCGCCCCTCGCCTATTCGACTTGACCTCGTTGCAGGTGGAATGTAATAAGAAATTCGCGTTTACGGCGGACGATACCCTAAAGCTGATCCAATCGCTCTACGAGAAGAAGGTGACAACCTACCCGCGTGTCGACACGACTTTCCTTAGTGATGATATTTATCCGAAAGTTCCCAATACCTTGAAAGGGCTGGTGGATTATACGGAGCTTACCGCTCCTTTGATGAATCAGAAATTGCCGAAGAGCAAGAAAGTGTTTGATAACTCGAAGGTTACCGATCACCATGCGATCATCCCTACCGGAGTCCCCGCCCGCAATCTTACGGATACGGAACGGAAGGTGTACGATTTGGTAGCCCGTCGTTTTATCGCCGCCTTTTATCCGGATTGCGAGATATCGACCACTACGGTCTTGGGTCAAGTGGATAAGGTAGAATTCAAGGTGACCGGAAAGCAAATCCTCAAACCGGGTTGGCGTGTCGTATTCGGAGCCGAGCAGAAAGATCCGGAGGCTGAACCTACCGAGGAAGAAGGCGTATTGCCCGATTTCGTGAAAGGAGAAAGTGGCCCGCATAAACCGATCTTGAAAGAGACTTGGACCCAGCCTCCGAAACCTTATACGGAAGCTACTTTATTGCGGGCGATGGAAACCGCCGGTAAATTAGTGGATAATGACGAGCTGCGGGATGCCTTAAAGGAAAACGGCATCGGCCGTCCTTCTACCCGTGCGGCGATCATCGAGACTTTATTTAAGCGTAATTATATACGAAAGGAACGTAAGAATCTTTATCCCACCGCTACCGGTGCGGAATTGATCGGCACGATCCATGAGGAACTGCTGAAAAGCGCGGAGTTGACGGGTCTTTGGGAGAAGAAGCTTCGTCAGATCGAGCGGGGAACTTATGAGGCCCGTACTTTCCTTGATGAGTTGAAGCAGATGGTAAACGAGGTCGTCATAAACGTCCTTTCCGACCAAACCCGGCGAACGATCACGATTGAGGATACGTCTAAAGCAGCTAAAGAAACTCCCAAAGACGAACCCAAGGAGAAAAAGGAAAAGAAACCTCGTAAGCCTCGTACTAAGAAAGAGAAAACGGAGGCTGCTCCTGAATTGGAGCTTCCATCAACGGAAAAGCCCGTTTGCCCCATCTGTCACAAAGGCTCTATCCTCCGGGGCAAAACCGCTTATGGCTGCTCTGAATACAAGAATGGATGTACGTTCCGCTTGGATTACGCTACTTATGGCAATAATTTAACAGATATGGAGTTAAATGCGGTTATCAGTAAGTTAAAGCCTTGATTACTTATCGTCATAATGTTCTTTCGCTTGGACAACGGTAACGATGACTCGGTCTTCCTCCACCGCATAGATCAAGCGATCTTTCTTATTGATTCTCCGGGACCAATAGCCAGACCAATTATCTTTTAATGGTTCGGGCTTACCGGTTCCGGTATACGGATGCACACGAAGCTCATTCAACAAATCATTCACTTTACGAGCACTAGACTTATCGCCGGAGCGAGCGAAGGAGCGGATATCTTTTTCCGCATCCTTAGTAATAATTAGTTCATAACCATTCATAAGCCTAATAACTCTTTCTGAAGTTCCGGTGTCAACTCTACCACTTCCCCATTCTCCCTTTGCTTCACAGATCGTCTGAAATGCTCAAGATTCGCCGGGTTCGTGAAGAAAGGGTCTTCCTTGGGAGTCGTGATACGCTTCAGGGCTGCTTTCGCTTTCTTTACCAACTCTATATCGTCAAGATCCAACACCATACGGGCCAGTTCTGCTTTCTCGGCCTCCAAGGCCATCATCGCTTTTGTCATAGTTAATCCTCCTATTAATTAGTTATTTGCAAAAGTAGTAATTATTTTCAGCGAACCAAACTTGTTTATTCTTTATCTTCGCGCCACATAAACGATTTAAAATATGAGAACAGAATGGTTTCCTCTGGTAAACGAGGAAGGTGAGACGATCGGAAAGGCTACTCGCAAGGAATGTCATAGTGGAAGTAAGTTGCTACATCCCGTAATCCATTTACATATCTTTAATAAGGATGGAGATCTATATCTACAAAAACGTTCCATGAACAAGGATATACAACCGGGAAAATGGGACACGGCCGTAGGTGGGCATATTGATTATGGAGAAAGCGTGGAAGAGGCCCTGCGCCGTGAGGTTCGTGAGGAATTGGGCATTACCGATTTCACGCCTGTCTTCATCAAACGTTATATATTCGAGTCTTCCATAGAGAAGGAATTGGTAAACAGCTTCCGGACCACTTACGATGGCCCCATCACCCCCGATCCCGAGGAACTGGACGGAGGACGTTTCTGGCCGATCGAGGAGATCAAAGAGAATCTGGGGAAAGGCGCATTCACCCCGAATTTCGAAAAGGAATTCACCGCTATTTTCCTATAAGATAAAACGCTACACTTCAGCTAAAATAGTTATTCAAGAGCCTGTTCATTCTTCGTAAGATACAGTTACATTCTACAAACTACGGCGTGAACCGTACAGACCACGACGTGAATTATACAAATCATGCTGTGGTCTGTACGGTTCACGCCGTGCTTTGTAGAATGTAACTATATATGATTATCTTTATATATAGTAAATAAAATGTTTTGTCCTATAGTAATCGACCTATTATATTATAGCTGTAACCCCATATGTATCTTACCTCGAAACCTAACAATCTTTGCCTAAAGCACTAATACCTCTACCTTAAATCTAATGTTTGTTCAGACCTTAAAACTAATCTTATATATTAATGTGTGGTTTATACATATCTTGCGCTGTCAAACCGCATTCCTTTTTCATACGGATACAATAATCGAGCGTTCCTACCTCCGGCGTGATATTGTTGGAACCGAACGTGAACTTTACACCCGCGGCTTTCGCTTTCTGAATGATCGCTTTATTCGGAATATGATAAAGCTCGTTTATCTCCAAAGCCTTTCCACTTTTTGCCAAGGCATTCACGAAACGGTCGATACGCTCTTCTGTCCAAAACATATCATATCGGTCACTCATCGCATCGGGAAGGAAACAGGAATTCACGTACATATCGACCGGCTCTTCCAAGACAGAACAGATACGGTCCAACATCATATCCATATATGCTTGCTCATCATCGATAATCACTTCCTTGTTTACCCATAGGTGCGTACGCCGCCCCTTATGATCCAGAAACGTCATGGCATCGGTAAACACATAGTCGAAGCTGTTGCGGGCCGCCTCCGAAAAGGTGGTTACCCACTCACGTCCTTCCGCTTGCATAGCCAAGATAAAGGGTTGGGTACGCATGGTATCCAGATAATTATACAACTCCGTATCGTTCGTGATCGAGAAGCCGATGCCACAATTGATAGCCAAGCCATAATTAACACCCGTCTGGCGTGACTGCCGTGCGGCTACTTCCTTCGTCAATCCACCGTTTAAGTGAACATGATAATCAAGCACGGGGAAGTCCTCTTGATGCAAACGAATAATCTCGTCCGTCTGCTCATCCACGGCATTCGCCCATTGAGTGGGAATGTCTATTCCTTTCGCACTGAACGCCTCTAACGAGATATTCTTAAACTGAAGATTTCCACGTCCCGTACCCACCAGCGAGATAGTACCTTGGGATAACAATGCTTTAGCGTTCTCCTTCAAACGGAAAGGTTTGGAAGGCTCTATATATTCTACGACAGTCTCACCATTAATCCGCACCCGGATAAGCCGTCCTTCTACCCGGATATTCATCTTGAACCATTCGTTCTCTTTCACGAAACTCTTCGTCAGGTTCCGGACCGACACCAAGCTACCCGTCATCCGCCACCAAACCGGATCTTCCCGATCGTTGTTCAAGGCGATACGGTATCCTTTACGATCCGTAGCGTCCGTATGGATACCAATATAACCTTTGCCACCGGTCGTGGTACGTACATCCATATCTAACTCGAAGTTCGTATAGCCTTTGCCATCGTTCAACAATGCACGGGCGTTGGAACCGGCCAACGTAAGGATATCATTTTGTATGACCACGACGCCGGATGTCTTCCATGCGTTGTGATCGACCGTATCGGATACGTTCTCTTTCGTAAATCCCGTGAACACCAAACAGGCGATCACGGCGGCAATCATTAATTTAATCTTCATGGCATCTCTTTTTAAAAGTTATGCCGCAAATGTATCCGGGAATAAGAAGCAAAAAGAAGATTGATATAAAAATGTAGACAGTATGATCCGCTATCCTATTAAATACAAATCAGTTAATAAAGATCACCATCCTAAAAAATGTAGATTGATTATAACGGATTCCGGTTAATCCCGATCCTCATCACCCAACCTTCAAACTCATCACGAGGCACTAACGCCTTATTACGTACCTTGGTCCGGTAGTTATAGATCGTACTCAACGAACAACGAAGAAAAGCGGCTATCCTTACGCTGTCCGTAACCCCCAACCGCATCAAGGCGAATATACGAAGTTCCTTATTCAACAGATCCTCCGATTTCAAGACGATACGTTCCTCGGGCTGCAACAAAGCGTTGAAGTCCCTGACAAACGTAGGATATAATCCAAGAAAGATTCGATCGAAGTTAACATAAAGCGCTTCCACCTCATTCTCCACCATACGGGTCGAACGGAGCATCTTGAATAACTCGTCCAACTGTTTATTCATCGCCTTTTTCTGTAGCGATTTCTGGTAATCCTCCAGTTTATTAATATAGGTGGAGCAGAGATCGAGGAAATGAGCGATGTATTCCTCTTTGATATGGTTTGACTCCGATAGCTGTATATTTCGCTCTTGCAATAAATTATTCGTCTCGCTTATCTCTCCATTCAACTTTACCAAACAGGCATTGGTATTAACCAACTCTTCTCGTATCGCTGAGATCTTCCGCATCTGCCTATACACATAGGCAAGAGAAAGGATCAGAAAGAGCGTCAATAGGCTGATCAACAAGAAATAAGTCATCAATTGCCTTTTGCCTTGAGCTTCCTGTGTCTGATAGGAAGCATTAATGATAGGATAGAATTTAGAGATCTCATTCATGCGGAACTGTATATTGCAAGTAACGGCACCTTCTCCGCAGACCTCGCCTGTCCGTGAGCCAGATATTTCTGCGCCAGATTTATCTTATACCGATAAGAGACCGTATCTAAGACAGACAATAACGAATCCTTGTATAAATCAAGTTGTTTCCTATATTCAAAAGAATCCAGATTCGTACTGTAATAAGAGAAAAACGAATAATAAGCCTCATAGAAATCCTGTTTCTGCTCTTTAGACAGCAATTCACGGTCTATGCTTCGCAACAGACTTTCCGACTCACGGTACATCCCGGAGAAAGCATAAAGCGTAGCCAGTCGTAAGCGGGAAGTATAGATGCGTGCCGTATCCTTCATAAATGACGCTATCTCCATATTCCGCTTTATGTAATAGATGGCCGAGTCTTGTTGTATTTTCTTGAATTCCTCGTATAATTGGTGGTTGATCTCATATTCCTGCCACAACGATATCTTGCTCAAGAGAAACATGTCCTTTAGCTGCGTGATCCGTTGCTCCCGTTGCTGCAGATAAAAAGATCTATTCAAAACAGCTTCATCCAACTCCTTGGCCAACGTGTCCCCTCTCAGCCCTCCCCATGCGAAGACCTGAACCATCCCGACAATTAGAAATAAGATTACCTTTATTAGTTTATTCATTACACGAACTGAGAATTATCCAAAAGAAAAGGGTTCAGTCAAATCAACAGAGCATAAATAGCTTACCTCGGCTGAAGACTGAACCCAATATTTTAAAACGCCCCGAAAGGGTGTTATTTACACATCTCGTTGATGATCTGTATTAATTGACCGCCTAATTCCTCGGCTTCCTCCATCGTATGGGCCTCAGAGTAGATACGGATGATCGGTTCCGTATTGCTCTTACGCAAATGGACCCATTTATCCGGGAAATCGATCTTCACTCCGTCGATATCCGTAATATCATATTGAGAGAACTTCTCTTTTACTTTCGCTAAAATAGCGTCCACGTCGATCTCCGGCGTTAACTGGACTTTTTGCTTGGAGATAAAATACGGAGGATAAGAAGCCTTCAACTCGCTCGTCTTCATCTTCTTCTTTGCCAGATGAGTCAGGAACAAGGCGATACCTACCAAAGCGTCGCGTCCGTAATGGCTGGCCGGATAGATCACTCCACCATTGCCCTCACCACCAATCACGGCATTCGTAGCCTTCATCTTGGCAACCACGTTCACCTCACCTACAGCGGCGGCATTATATTCGCAGCCATGAGCACGGGTAACGTCGCGAAGCGCACGGCTGGAGCTCAGGTTACTTACCGTATTACCCGGTGTATGACTTAATACGTAGTCACTGACAGCGACCAAGGTGTATTCCTCGTTGAACATCTCGCCATTCTCGCAGATAATCGCCAAACGGTCTACGTCCGGATCTACTACGAAACCGACATCCGCTTTCGCATGTCCCATCAAATCGGAGATCTCTGTCAAGTTTTCCGGAATGGGTTCCGGATTATGAGAGAAGTTTCCATGAGGAGCGCAATGCAGCTTGAAGATTTCCTTCACGCCCAGCGCATATAATAAATCCGGGATCACGATACCGCCTACGGAGTTCACGCAATCGATAGCTACACGGAAGTTAGCGGCCTTAATAGCCTCCACGTCCACGAGATCTAGATTCAAGACGCTCTCGATATGTTTTTGCTTATAAGTCGCATTCGGGATTACCTTGCCCAAATGATCCACGTCGGCGAACTCGAAGTCCTCGGCGGCAGCTATGCGTAATACCTCAGCCCCTTCAGCGGCATTCAAGAACTCACCTTTCTCATTCAAAAGCTTCAAGGCATTCCATTGCTTCGGATTATGACTGGCGGTAAGGATAATACCTCCGCAAGCCCCTTCCATAGCTACGGCCAATTCGGTAGTAGGAGTCGTGGCCAGATCGATATCCACCACATCGAATCCCATGCCGGTAAGCGTTCCTAGGACGACTTGTTTTACCATCGGACCGGAGATACGTGCGTCACGCCCTACAACGATCTTATTGGTCTCCACTTTTGTGTTTTTTCGGATGAATGTAGCATAAGCGGCTACAAACTTAACAATAGCTAACGGATTCAATCCGTCTTCCGGGCTACCGCCTATTGTACCGCGAATACCGGAAATAGATTTAATTAGTGTCATAAGTTTTCTTCAAATATATATTCTAGAATTTCGTAATATACAGGTTGACCGTTTGATTGATCATTATAGGCTCCTCTTTTGAAAGGCACTATCATTTTCACTTTAGCCCGATCTCCAACATACTTCAAAGGCTCTTGCATTCCCTCACTTACATAATAATAAGAGGGATCATAAGGTGAATTCTTCGAATAATCCCCATATGTAAAAGCGATAGGAGAAGTTCCATTACTATGCGGGCCATAGTTCTCAATAGCGACAATGGTAGAATCCATGAAGTAACTCATCTTACAACGGTACAACATTTTCGTCTTATATTGCACCGCTCTCTGATCGCTTCCCTTATCAATAATATTCAAATAGACACCATTATCCAAGAGCACAAACTGATTTTCCTTAAATACGCTATCAGCAGGAAAATCATCTAAGATCTCAAGGCCCTTATCATCGATAAAACGCTCGATTGCCTTTTTCTCATCTTTCAACATATCCGTGTACGACTTTGTCTTGCTACAAGAGATAGCAACTAATGCGGCACACAGAATCAACAGGATATTAAAACCTTTCTTCATTTGTTAGTCTTTAATTGAATGAATCGCAAATGTAAATAATCTTCGTCAAACCTTACGCATGTTTGCCTAAATCTTCTGATTTATTAGGATTAAATACCTGTAAACCTTTCTCAAACACGGCTACGGCCTCAGATAAAGAGCCATAGAACTCACCTCCGGACGCATTTTTATGTCCACCCCCGTTGAAATAAGTAGAGGCAAACTGGTTGCAAGGGAAATCGCCCACAGAGCGAAGCGATACCTTTATATAATCGCTGTCCTCACGAATAAAGACACTAAAGCTTACGTTCTCTATGCTTAACGGCAAGTTCACGAAACCTTCCGTATCTCCTGTCTGGTACTGAAAACGATCCAGTTCCTCTTTCGATAACGTGATAAGAGCCGCCTGTTGTTCCGGATAAACCCTCATCTTCTCATACAACACATATCCCATCATACGTAAACGGCACTCGGAATAGACCTGATTCACCTTACGATAGATCAAATCCTTATCAATCCCCTTCTTGATCAATTCGCTGACGATCGTATAAATCTCCGGTTTATTCGAATTATAGGTGAACGATCCCGTATCCGTCATCATACCCGTATAGATACAAGCGGCGGCATCCCGATTCAATAAATCGAACATCCCCATACGACAAATAAAACGGAAGATCATCTCACTGGTAGAAGACATCTCCGGATACGACATCGTCACACGACAAAAATCTGCGGGGTTCAGATGATGATCGATCATCACCTTGCGGCCTTCTGAGGCGCTCACCGCCGGAGCCAGTTTCTCGATACGTTTGGGTTCATTGAAATCGAGGCAGAAAATAACATCCGCTTCCTTGATCAATTTCTCGGCGAAATCCGGATATTTCTCATGTATCACGACATCCTTAGCGCCCGGCATCCATCTATAAAAAGAGGGAAATGCATTCGGTACCACTACCGCTACATTATCCTTACCGTAAGCGGATAGGAAATGATATAAACCAAGGGATGAACCTAATGCGTCGCCGTCTGGTGAGACATGCGTCACGATAACAAAACTCTCGCCTTTCTCTACGTATTTTTTGGCTTTCTGAATCTTCTCTTCTTGAATGATTTTAGTGATCATATAATCTTTTTGTTTTCACCCCCAAAGGTACGACTTTTTTAGTTTCCGGCTATCAAAAAAAGTTCAATAAGGATCTTTACTGATATTATTAACAAAAGGGTTAAGGCGGCTAACAAAACTTTTGGTTCCCGTATCTTCATATATATCAAGCATAAAACAAGAAACCCATAACCTCCTAGCATCTCAAAGAAGCTAAAACGACCCGTAATCGTCGCATAAGGCATAACGCTAAACACGTCCACTACCCTTACCATGCCATGAACCAGCCCTTCTACGATCTTCTGTATCCAGTCATATCCATAGAAATCCACCGGATAGCCTAACCACAAAAAGGCAAAAGGAATCAAAAACATAGCCAAGAGAGTGACCGGTAGATTCGTAAACAAGAAAACTGTCGAAAATTGTCCAAAATAATAAAAACAGAGCAAAGCAGTACCTATCTGTGCAGCAATAGACACCGTAATCCATTCCCAAGGCATGGCCAACAAAGGATTTCTCACCACTATCCATTCCTTGAAACGAGGCACTAGGAATAAAATAAAAAACACAGCCAAATAGCTTAACTGAAAACCGACATCAAACAGATAATACGGATTATAGGCCAGCATACAGAAAGCGGCGGCGGCCAATGTATTATATCCATCCGTAACACGCCTAAGCGCCCTTCCTGTTAAATATAAAGATAGCATCAAGGCGGCCCGTACCGCCGAGGGCGCTAATCCTGTGATAAAGACAAACCCCCAAAGACTTCCCACCAGAATGATATAACGAACCCAACGTCCTATCCCCCATCTTGGCATAAACGAGCAAAAGAAAGATAAGAATCCACAAATCACGGCAACATGAAAACCGCTCACCGCTAATATATGAGACACGCCCGCCAAAGAGAAGCGCCTTTTCGTTTCCCGACTCATCGCTTTCTTATATCCCAATGTCAATGTAGCCAAAATAGATTTCTCCTCATCAGATAAACGCAAACGATCAAATGTATTTACCAAAGAATATTGAGCCTTGGTAGCCAATAAATCTAAAGAAGAAGCAGGCTCATTTACAAGTGCTATACGCCGGTCACTATACCAACAGACCTCAACCGCCAAACATACAATCAAAACGGAGACTATAGCTCCCCATATCCAACGGGAATCGTATCGCAACTCCGCATGCGCTCTCCCACACGAGAAACCCAGAAAAAGAAAAACCAAAGCAGATAAACCCCCTAAAACATATAGGAGCGAAGAGGCAGGTAAAAACGCATAGCATAAAATTCCGGTTATCCATAAAAAAAGCGGCCGTACAAAAGGCCGCTTTTGTATTTCCTCAATCATGATAGTTAGGTTTTGTGATATATTAATGTGTTCTACAAAGCTTTCAAGTCTTTAATTGTTTGTATCGGATCTGGAGATTTGAATACGAAGTTACCGGCGACTAACACATTGGCACCGGCGTCAACCAAGCGCTTCCCCGTCTCTAAATTCACCCCACCATCTACCTCGATCAAAGTACTCAATCCCTTCCGGTCTATCATTTCTCGTAAACGGGTCACCTTATCTACGGAATGCTCAATGAAACGTTGACCACCAAATCCCGGATTCACGGACATCAATAAAACCATGTCCACATCTTGGATAATATCTTCCAATAAGCAGATGGGCGTATGCGGATTCAAGGTGACACCCGCTTTCATGCCCGTTTCCTTAATAGCCGCTACCGTCCGATGCAAATGGGTACATGCCTCATAATGCACGTTCATCATATAGGCTCCCGTAGCCGCCACTTCGGGGATAAACTTCTGGGGCTCCACGATCATCAAGTGCACATCCATCGGCTTCTGGCATATAGGCTTTAATGCGTTAAGTACCGGGAAACCAAACGAGATATTCGGCACGAATACCCCATCCATAATATCCAGATGCAACCAATCGGCGTCACTTTTATTTATCATCTCCATCTCCTTCCGCAAATCCAGAAAATTAGCGGAAAGCAGGGAAGGCGCTATCAAATGCTTCATAATCTTGTCTTTTGTTTTTACAAAAGTACACAAAAAAAGAAAGAGAACCTAATAATATAGATTCTCTTTCCGTAATTCTTAGTTCAACACATACCCGCAGAGCTCCGAACGTACAGCCGGTTCCGCTTGATAAGCCCTCGCAAACTGTTTCAAGAAATCCATCGTTTGCTTCCGAGGCGAACTTTTCGCCTCCGGGGCACTTTTCACTTTTTTCTCCAAATCATCCATGCATTGCGTAGAAAGCTTCCTCATAGGCACCTTTATTTTTATCTTGTTTGCTAATAAAACGTAGGGACCTAAGACTTATTGCATGGAAAGAAAATTATTTTACACCATAGATAGCTCGATACGGTTCTCATCGGCCATACGGCGCATATTCAAGATAGCGTAACGCATACGCCCTAAGGCCGTATTGATGCTAACCCCCGTGATATCGGCGATTTCCTTAAAACTAAGATCTTGATAGTAACGCATCTCCAACACCTCACGCTGGTTATCCGGTAAATGCTTTACCAATTTCTTCACGTCAGACAATACTTGATGGCGCACGATATTATCCTCTATCGTACCATCGCAAAGCTTGATGTTATTAAATAAGTCGATTTCTACCTCATCATTCGAGATCGTGTTCTCGCTACGTTCCTGACGGAAATTATCTATAATCAAGTTATGGGCAATACGAGTAATCCATGCCTTAAACTTGCCGTTCTCGGTATAGCGACCTTGTTTTATAGTCATGATAACCTTCACGAAGGTCTCTTGAAAGATATCCTCCGTAAGCTCTTTGTTACGTACTATGAAATAAATGTAAGAATGAATGCTACTTTTGTATCGATTTAATAAAATATCGAAAGCGGCATTATTACCTTCTGCATAAAGGACAACCAATTCCTCGTCGGTCATCATTTTTAAAGTCTTCATTACTTTCACATTTTTAGTTTATTCGAGTAATGTTTATGCTATAGGCGATGGGATTTAACTGTTATACAATGTTATTTATGAAAGCAAAAGAACGAAAAATATTTTAAACCAACAAACATTTTATTTCAAATTATAAAAAGAATGTCCCCTGCCCGCACCTTTAACGTACGAACAGGGGACTTTATTGATCTAAAATATATGTATATTAGAACTTGTATCCCAATGTCAAAGCTACACGAGTCGTGTTTGTTTTCATCGTGGCGGGTTGGGCTTCGAGGAATGGTTTCGGATCATCTCCCGCAAACATATTAGAGAACGCATAAACATCTTCCTTATGCGTACGGAATACACAAGCCAAGTCCGTATAGAAGTTCGGGGTGAAGCGATAACCGATACCTACCGTATAATTCATGACCCCTTTATCGATCGTATAATTAGGAATCGTACCAACCGTAAAGACCTCTTTCTCTCCATTCTTCAGTTTATCCTTGATCGGACTATCGCTGTAGGCGACACCTGCTCTTACGGCAAATTGAGGAGTAACCTTTACCTCCGCACCTACACGGATCGTATTCATTGACTTGAAATTATTCGTTATATCTTGGTTCGTATACACGTTACTGCTACCATCCGTTTGATACATACGCATATTCTTATAATTCATCAACTCGTAATCAACGCTTATCAAAGCGGTCGTACCCAAGATTGCGGCGGCACTAAAGATCCATTTATCCGGAGAACGGAATTCATAGTCATAATAAGCATTATTAGGAGTAGTCGCATCCAGTTTACGCTCCTTCATCTCCCCTTTATCCATAAAGGTCAGATAAGAACCGGCCTCACCATAATAGCGATCTGTCATCTTATACCATGTAGGAGAATTATAAGCCACACCCAAGCGAAGAAAATCGGCGGGACGAACAATGGCACCCACATTAAATGAATACCCGGTACCATCCGTATCCAAGTAATTATCTAAGTATAAATTATTGCCGTTCGTAAATTCCTCATCATACGATGACTGATATCTATAGTTCAGATCCGTAATCGCAACCGTAGCGCCAAGCATCACAAGTTCCGATATATTTATACCGAAAGCCAAGTCATATTGATCCACGGAACCTCGCTCTGAAACTTTTAATTGACCTCCTTGCAATAAATACGGACTCCATTGCCCATCCGCATCTTTATCCCCGAACGCACTATAATACTCTTTATCATTATCGTTATATGAATCCATATAACCGGCATTGTATCCTAGAATAGATAGCCAATCACCTAAGTCTTGGTTATTATAAGGGTTATAGTCTTTACCCTCCCCCAACAGTCCGCTAGGCATTCCTGCCGCACGCATGGCCACATAATCAGAAAGAGAAGTATTCAAATCACCTCCTGTAGCCATCGTATAGTTCCGGCTATAATTCTTCAAGCGATTATAAGAGAAACCAACGTTCCAGCTCACGATACCCTCATCATTCGCTGTCGGGAAATATCCTACGTAAGCGATATTATCGAAACTCACCTTCGTACGGCTGTTATCCACCTTCGAACCAAGCCAATCGGTCTTCGCCGAGGCCGAAGACAAACTCAATGTCGTAACCACCTCCGAGCTTTTATAAATCGCCAAGCCTGCCGGGTTCGTATTCATAGCGGAAATATCACCACCTAACGCACCAAAAGCACCACCCATTCCTAAATAACGAGCCGTACCATTCAACTCCGTCTGGGAATACTTAAAGGCATCCAACTGTGACTGCGAAAAAGCGGTGCCGCCACACAGGGCAAGCACCGACATTATAATTCCTATCCTTTTCATCGTATCTCTAATTTTATCAACCTAACACTTTTACCTGCGACCACCACCGGCACGGCCACCTCCGCCACCAACAGAGCCTCCACTAGAACGACCTCCACCGAAGCTACCGGAAGAAGAACCTACCGAACTACTACGAGAAGGAGAGGAACTTCTAAATTGACTGGAAGAAGAGCGACTATTTGAGAAATCGCTACTGCTCCTGGAAGAGGAACGTGTTACCGGAGCTGAATATTGACGTCCGGAAGAAGATGCGGCTCCAGAACTACTTCTGGAAATCCTTGTTCTCGCCGAGCTATTACTTATGCCCGAGCTACTTCTTGTCGTTGCCGAATTTCTAACAGAAGAAGAGGAACGACGTCCCGCACCAGAAGAAATAGCAGATTCCCTACGGGTAGATCCCGCACGTCCATTGCTCAAGGAACTTGAAGACGAAGGTCTTGTAGTCGATCCTGAATTTCTCAAGGAAGAAGAGCCACTGCTCCGCCCACCTGTATAACCGGAACCTCTGCCACTCGCATAAGAGCGATTATCTCGATAAGAGGAACGTCCGTTTGAATAATGTCTACTTGGAGTCGAGTAGTAACCGGGATAGTAATGGTGATGATGTCCCCAATGGCCACCCCAATAGCCTCCACCCCAGCCCCAAGACGGGCCATACCATGGATCGTACCACGGACTATAATAGCCAGCATAGAAGCCTCCCCAGCCCCAGCCGAATCCCCAAGAAGGGCCGTAGAAGCGAGAAGAATAAGTCCACCAAGGGCTATAGCTATAGAACCAAGGATCGTACCAACCCGTATACCAAGGCGAGCCCCACCCGTTGCCTACATTGATATTAAAATTCACGTTCGCGCTACCATTCGAGTAATCCGTATCATAGCCGTAACCATAATATCCGTCACTCAGATACAAATCGACTTGATCCGCTCCGGCGATCGTAATCTTACTCGGCGAATGATAACGAATGATACGTTCCGTATATTCAGTATCCGAACGACGCTCGGAAGAAGACTCATTCTCATCGCTATCCTCATAGATAACGGAATCATCCTCACGATAAGGCTCCTCTACCTCGACTGATGTATAACGACGGTTATATTCATCCACATCCCGGCTGTCTGAAGAAGCTTGGCTCTTGGCTGTAGCGACAAGGGCCCTAGACTCCTGTTTCGGCTGAACAACCTTTTTCTCTTCAACCTGTTCTTTCTTTTTCTTGTTTTTGGAAGAGAAATACACATCATCAAAGAACTCCTCCTGAGCCGCGGCACTAAACGCGATCAGAAGCATCATCACTAAAGATGTTAATTTCATGGGTTTCATATTTGTTTCTCCTCTACATTAAATAAATATTTTTCTCTTTTCATGTTTGACACCCTTTTATGCAAAGGGTTTAAACGCTTTTTAGTTTTATAACAATAAACTCAATGCAATGTATGTACAAATATAATCGGTTCACGCTAATGTCCCAAGATTTACATATACTTTAACTTATAAAACTCACACATTTATTGTTATCTATAAAAGAAGATGCAAAGTTGGCGTAAACGCTGCAATCTCCGCAAATTCTTATTATTTTTGTTTCAAATTATAACGAAAAAATTACGCATATGGTATTAGCCTCGACAATAGATTTCACATTGCCCTTAGCGGACCCGGTATTAAAATTTCTCTTGATTCTTTTAATTATCCTGGCCGCTCCCCTTTTATTAAACAAGCTGAGAATCCCTCACCTGCTTGGACTGATCATTGCCGGCGCAATTATCGGACCGCACGGCTTTAATCTCGTATTACGGGATAGCAGCATTATCTTGTCCGGGACGGCGGGATTGCTTTATATCATGTTTCTCGCCGGATTGGAAATCGATATGGCGGATTTTAAGAGAAATAGTACGAAAAGCCTAGCTTTCGGCATGTACACATTCCTCATTCCGATGATCCTAGGAACGGTTGTCGGGATATGGGTCCTGCGATTCAACATATTGACCTCCGTTTTACTCGCCAGTATGTTCGCCTCCCATACATTGATCGCCTATCCGATTATCAGTAAACTGGGTATCAGCAAAAACAAAGCTGTCAGTATCACCGTAGGAGGAACGATGATCACTGATACCTTGGCATTGCTCGTCCTAACGATCATTGTCGGCATGGCCACCGGACAGGTCAACGATATGTTTTGGATTCGTCTGGGGGTTTCCATCTTGATATTCGCGTTAATCGTATTATTCGGTTTCCCTTTCATTGGGCGTTGGTTCTTTAAGCATGTACACGATAATATATCACAGTATATATTCGTGCTGGTGATGGTATTTCTGGGATCTTTCCTAGCTCAGGTAGCGGGTATGGAGGCGATCATCGGGGCGTTCTTATCCGGACTAGCCCTAAATCGCCTTATCCCGCAAAGCTCACCCTTGATGAATCGTGTCGAGTTCGTAGGAAATGCCATATTCATCCCATTCTTCTTGTTGGGCGTAGGTATGTTAATAGATTATCGTACGTTCTTTACCAGTTTCGAGACCATTAAAGTTGGGCTTATCATGATTATCGTAGCTACGGCCGCCAAATACATAGCCGCTTGGATGACCCAAAAGACTTTCCATCTGTCCACAGATCAGCGAAGCGTTATTTTCGGCTTAAGTAACGCACAAGCCGCCGCTACATTGGCCGCCGTGATGGTCGGATATAACGTAATCACCGGAACAGACGCTAATGGGGAACCAATCCGGTTATTAAATGAGAGCGTGTTGAACGGTACGATCCTGATGATACTTGTCACTTGTACCATCGCCTCTTTCGCCGCCCAAAAAGGCGCTCATAACATAGCGGCCCAAGATATATCCGATAAGGAGGAAAACAAAAAAGAATCAGAGCATATCTTGATACCGGTCAGCAATGAAGAGACCGTGGAAGAGCTGGTCAACCTCAGCTTGGCGATCAAATCTCCCCAAAACAAGAACGGCTTGTTTGCCCTAAAAGTGATAGATAACCATCATTCAGACGAGAAAGCGTTAAAACAATCCCGCAGGGTTCTACAGCCCGCAGTCAATCCGGCTGCCGCCACAGATACCCGGATGAAGGATTTATTAAGATATGACTTAAGCGTATCGAATGCTATCGCCAGCGTGGTAAAAGAACGGGAGATCACAGATCTGGTAGTGGGATTGCACAAGGAAAAAGATATACCGGCGGCCTTCCTAGGCCATATCGTGGAAAGTGTATTGGCGGAAAGTAGTGTAAGTACATTCATATACAAGCCCGCACAACCTATCTCTACCGTTAGACGGCATCTGATCATCATCCCGGAATTGGCCGAAAAAGAAATCGGTTTCAACCAAATCATCTTCCGGCTACGAAACGTGACCCAGAACACAGGTGCAGCGACAGTCTTTTACGGTTCGGAAGCGACCTTGAATGCCTTAAAGAAATTATTAGCCAAGAAAAGCGGAGAAGCCAGTTATATCGAATTCAACGACTGGGATGACTTCCTGATCGTTTTCCGGGATATAAAACCGGACGACACGATGTGGATTATCCTTAGCCGCAAGGAAGGACTTTCCTACGCTCCCGCCATGGCCCGTATCCCCAAGTACCTCAACAAATACTTCCAGGCAAACAGTTTCGTATTGGCATATCCCGTGCAGGCTGGCATGAACGAGGGTACTCGCTATCTGACTTAACCATTACGGAACCAGCCTCTCACGCCAAGACTTTCGAGGTGAGTACGGCATTTTCCGCTTGGCGTATCCCAGACGGAGGATCAAGGCTGGAATCTCGTTGGTGAAAGACAAGTCTTTCGCCAGCAAACCGGAAAGATCACGCACCTCACAAGGCTGGTTCAAAAAGGCGAAAGCGATATTCTTTTCCGTAGCTCTCAAAAGAAAACGTTGCAAACTCCGGCCTAGCGCAAACCATTCCGGTAGCGTATTTATCCGTAAGGCGAACAAGGCTAAATGAGAAGAAGAGTCCAGCTTCTTCTTGTCTCCCCTATTTTGTATGCCGGCTTTCAAGACACTTCCCATGATTGTCTCTGAGATAAGACGGGGAAGGTTCGGCGCCCCGAACACCGCATAACTCAGGCCGTCCGATGTAGCTCGTACATGATTCTTATTAAAACGCATCCATGATTTCAGCTCTCGCTTAAACAGACGATCGTTCATTTGCCGGTTATTCCCCGCAAATATATAAGAAGAAAGCGTATCGAACTCCCACTCTCCTTTCGACCACAAATGCAGACTGATATTTTCCTCCAAAGGCGTATTCCTCAAATAGCTCAGTTGATCCGATGGAATCATTTCCCCGGAATATATGCCTCGATTCGTCTGTCTCACCGAAATTTCCTCGATAAGCCCACTCGTCTCCTTAATCATCGATGCCTCCGACAAGAGTACGGTGATCTCCCCCGATCCTGAAAAAAACGGTAGCGGAGTATATCCTTTTGCCTCAGCCGCAATGCAAAGATTCTCGGTGGCGCATCCTAAGCTAATAAATAACTCACGGTTATCCGGATCTACGGCCGGAAGGGACTTACTCATATCCGGAAGAATCTGTATCCTATCCTTTTGCACACGAAACAACCAAGGTTGGGTATTATGCCCCGATGGGGCTTTCACGGCTTGTTCCATCATATAGATAAAATCCGGCCGTATATCACTTATCCGCAATGATCCTGTTTCCATATTATTATACACTTTCTCATTCTAGCGATGCCCGCTACCTCTTTCCGTTTGTGCCCGGACAAACGCCTCAAAAACAAAAAATCCCGTAAAGCTTTCGCCTTACAGGACTCTCTGCGGAAAGACAGGGATTCGAACCCCGGGAACCTCTCAGTTCAACGGTTTTCAAGACCGCCGCAATCGACCACTCTGCCATCTTTCCAATAAGTAAATCGTGTGACCTGGGAGGGGCTCGAACCCTCGACCCAATGATTAAGAGTCATTTGCTCTACCAGCTGAGCTACCAAGTCAACATGTTATTTGTTTGAGTGACCTGGGAGGGGCTCGAACCCTCGACCCAATGATTAAGAGTCATTTGCTCTACCAACTGAGCTACCAAGTCATTCTGTTTCGCTATCGTTACTTTTTCAAACCACCGTTTGTTTCTCGATTGCGGGTGCAAAGATAGAGGTTTTATTTTTCCCCGCAAACTTTTCGACTACTTTTTTTCATAAAATTTTAATCAAACTCGTAAATATCCGAGGGTGTAGTCCGCTTCAACGCTACCAATGAGACATCTTTCCCTACCCTTATGCCCTCTTGGAAAAGACGTATATCCACTGTCTTATAGGCCAGTTCGGGATGGTTATTGTCCCGGCTGAGATGGCAAAGCCAGATATTCTTCAAACCGGTATTATAATGGGTCGCCAAGAACTCCGCGGCCTCCCTATTACTCAAATGCCCGGTCGGGCTCGCCACCCGCTCTTTCAAGAAAGCAGGATATGTACCGAAACGAAGCATCTCCTCGTCATAGTTCGCTTCCAATATTAAATGGTTCGCCATGCAGATATATTTCCCCACCGTGTCCGTGATATGGCCTACGTCGGTAGCGAAAGTGAATTTATGATTACCATACTCGATATGGTACCCCACATTATCAGTACTATCGTGAGGCACCTCGAAAGCCGTGATACGGAAATCACGGATAAGGAATGGAACTTCTTTTTCTATAACCTTGCGAGAGACACATAAGGTCTCCTCCACATACCGGCTCTTATCAATCCCCCGGTGCACGTCGGCTGTCGCATAGACAGGAATGCAAAGCTTCTCGCCCAAATACCCGACCGTCTTGATATGATCCGCATGATCGTGGGTAATCAACACGGCCACGATCTTGGTAAAATCGATCGACCGGTCCTTCAATACTTTCTTTATGGTCCGGATTCCGATACCTGCGTCAATCAGCATACCGAATTCCGAAGTCCCCAAATAATAGCAGTTCCCACTGCTCCCACTAGCTAAACTCAGAAATGATAGTTTCATACTCTCCTATTCCGCAACACTGCTTTTTTTCTGTTTTACATAGTATACACTAGGGGCGGAACGTCTCAGGGATCGATACCTCCCCGATCAACGAGCAGTTCATATGCTCCTTCACCTCGTCGGGTGTCAGCCCATGGCCGAAGAGGAACATTAGCTTCGTCACGGCGCTCTCCGTCGTACTATCGAAGCCGCTCGTCACGCCTGCCTCCAACAATTTGTGCCCCGTCTCATAACGGTGCATCTCCACACTTCCGGCCCTACACTGAGTAACATTCACGATAACGATACCACGGTCTACAGCCTCCTTCAACATATTCAAGAACCATTCCTCGCACGGAGCATTTCCGCTTCCGAATGTTTCCATCACCACACCTTTCAGACCCGGGATATTCAGGATACTTTCCACTACTTGCGGAGAAATTCCGGGGAATAGTTTTAGTATAGCGATATTTCGGTCCAACAAATAATGCGGCTTCAGCGGCTTACGCGATACCGGATGATATACCTGCGGCAGATCATACTTGATATAGATACCCGCATGAGCCAAAGCCGGGTAATTGTACGAACGGAACGCATTAAAATTATCTGCATTTATCTTACTCGTACGATTCCCCCTCAATAAATCATTCTCAAAAAAGATACAGACCTCCGGGACCAACGGTAAGCCGTTCTCCTTGGCAGCCGCTATCTCGATCGCCGTAATCAAGTTCTCCTTCCCATCGGTACGCAACATCCCGATCGGTAATTGCGATCCCGTAAGGATCACCGGCTTACTCAGGTTCTCGAGCATAAAACTCAATGCCGATGCCGTATACGACATTGTATCCGTGCCATGCAGTACCACGAAGCCGTCGTATTTCTGATAATTATCGGCGATGATTTTCACGATCTTCATCCACGAGTCCGGCCCCATCTCCGAGGAGTCCATCGGAGGATCAAACTGTATCGTGGCCACCGAATACCCCAGTTTCTTCAACTCCGGCATATTGTCCTTCAAATGCTGGAAATTAAACGACTCTAACACTCCAGTCTCCGGATTCTCGATCATACCTATCGTCCCACCCGTATATATCAACAGGATGGAAGCCTTTTCTTGTTGAGTATGCATGTCCATATAATTATGCAAAGTTAATAAATTATTCTTCTCCTTTCAACACCGGAACACTTATATGATATTTTACGGCGATTATACGTGCGAGGAACACGCTCAACGCCGATACGAACTGTATCATCGCCGCCGACATAGAAGTTTGCATACATATATAATATATCAAACCGCCAAAGACACAAGCCAACGCATAAATATCTTTCCGGAATATCAAAGGTTCCTCATTAATCAATATATCCCTCATCATACCGCCAAACGAGCCGGTTATGGTTCCCATCACGATCGCCACCCACATGGGGAACCCGAAATCCAAGGTCTTGGCGATACCTACCACCACAAACAACCCCAATCCGATAGCATCGAATATAAAAAATGTATTGTTCAAACGGATCACGTATTTTCGGAAAGCGATAACGAACAACAAAGCCAAGGCCGAGACAACCAAATAAGAGGCTTGTTCCATCCAAAAAGGCACCGCGTTCAATAAAATATCACGAATCGTACCTCCTCCTACAGCGGTCACGACACCCACCACATAGGCGCCAAACCAATCAAATTGTTTCGCAGAAGCCAATCTTATGCCACTTATGGCAAACGCAAAGGTCCCTGTATAGTCACAAAAGGTGATAAAATCTATCATTTTGTTTTTTTCGCAAAAATACGGAATAGTTCGCAAATAACAGCATTTATAGAAAGAATACCTAACAATAATTTAAACCAAACGAATCCCTTAATGTTTATTATATATAAGTTTGCGGAGTGGTTATAACCGTAACCTATTGATTTTTATTTACAAAAGAGAATTGAGTTAGATGAGGATGAAAAAATGCATGTTGATCGGGTTGATCTGTCTGCTATCCAGCCAATGGATGTGGGGGCAACACTTCCCTCAGATGGATGCCCGCAATTACGTGAGCGACACGGCCCTTTTCATTCCACGCCGCCCTTGGTTGGCAGCAAGCGAGGTATTCGGAATGAACATGGCCGTCTGGACTTTCGACCGTTTCTTAATGAACGAGGATTTCGCGAAGATAAACGGACATACGATTAAGCAAAACTTCAAGACGGGGCCTGTTTGGGACACGGATAAGTTCTCTACCAATCTGGTGGCCCATCCCTATCACGGATCGTTATATTTCAACGCGGCCCGTAGCAACGGACTGAATTTCTGGCAATCCATTCCATTCGCGGCGGGAGGCAGCCTAATGTGGGAATTCTTTATGGAAACGGAACCGCCCTCCATCAATGACATGCTTGCCACCTCTTTCGGCGGTATAGAATTAGGTGAGATTACCTACCGGCTCTCCGACTTATTCATCGACAACCGCTCCCACGGGGCGGAACGTGTGGGACGGGAGATCTTATCCGGTTTGATATCTCCGATGCGGGCGATCAATCGTATCATCACGGGAGAAGCTTGGAGACACAGCAGCTCCAAGGGGCGTGTCTACACCTCGGTTCCCGTAAACTTCATCGTGGGTGTCGGCCCTCGCTTCCTTGCCGAGCAGGAAGGCTCCAAGCATGGCACTACGAGCATGCACGTATCCTTCAGGTTGGATTATGGAGATCCTTTCAATGATGATTTCTATTCGCCCTATGAATGGTTTCAGTTGAAGGCCGGGTTCGATTTCTTTTCGAGCCAGCCGCTCATCAGCCAAGTCAATGCCGTTGGGGCTATCTGGGGGAAACAGGTCTGGAGTAAAGGCCCTCGTAGTCTGGCCGCTGGAATCTTTCAGCATTTCGACTACTATGATTCCGAGTTAAAATCCAATAGTTCCCAAACGGTAGCTCCCTACCGCATATCGGAAGCGGCGGCGGTCGGTGGTGGATTGATCTATTACAAAAGAGGCACGCCGGACAATAAGGTAGATGTTTACGCCGAATTATACGGAACAGGAGTCGCCTTGGGCGCAAGCATCTCCGATTACCTCCGGCTGGAAGAGAGAGATTATAATCTGGGAAGCGGTTATAGCGTGAAAGCGTTTACCGGATTGGCCTACGATAAACGCTGGGCGTTCTTGATCGATTTGGAGAACTACCATATCTTCACATGGAAAGGATACGAGCCGGATATAGACTGGAATGCGGTGGACCCTACAAAGTTAAACGTACAAGGCGATGCCGGCAACGCACGTTTAACGGTATTTTCCACCACCTTAGCCTATATGTCCAAGCATAAATGGAATATTGCGTTGCGAAATCGTTATTTCTCCCGCCGTACCCATTATAAGTATCATAAAGATATAGATAGCTCCACGTATGATATTATGCTGACGCTTGGGTGGAGGATTTAATTCTTCCGCTCAAGCTCACGCAGATTCTCCATCTTCTTGCGCTGCATAAACTCATAGATGCCTTCCAAATGCTCCGTCACTTTTTGGTTTCCGAACTCATAGACCTTAGAGACCAGCCCATCCAAGAAATCACGGTCGTGGGATACGACGATCAACGTCCCGTCAAAGTCAAGCAACGCCTGCTTCAAGATATCCTTCGTCTTCATATCCAGATGGTTTGTCGGCTCATCCAGAATCAGCAAGTTCACAGGCTCCAACAATAGCTTAATCATGGCCAGACGTGTGCGCTCGCCACCGGAAAGCACCTTCACCTTCTTCGCCGAGTTCTCGCCGCCAAACATGAACGCACCCAGCAGATCCTTGATCTTATTACGGATATCGCCTTGCGCCACATCGTCTATCGTCTGGAAAACCGTAAGATTCTCATCCAGCAGGGAGGCTTGGTTCTGGGCGAAATAACCGATCATCACGTTATGCCCCAGCGTCAACGTCCCCTCATGCTCGATCTCTTTCATGATACACTTCACCAAGGTAGACTTACCCTCGCCATTCTTCCCGACGAAAGCGATCTTATCCCCTCGCTCGATCATCAGATTAGCGTTTCGGAAAACCGTATGATCGCCATACGCTTTCGAGACATTCTCGATCGTCACCGGATAAGAGCCCGAACGAGGCGAAGGCGGAAACTTCAAGCGCAAAGCCGAGGTATCTTCCTCATCCACCTCCAAGATCTCCAGTTTCTCCAGCATCTTCACACGGCTCTGCACCTGCAAGGTCTTGGAGTACGTGCCCTTGAAACGCTCGATGAACTCTCTCGTCTCGGCGATCATCTTCTGTTGCTCGTCATAAGCCTTCTGTTGTTGCTCACGACGTTCCTTCCGTAATTGCAAGTATTGGCTATAGTTTACCTTATAATCATAAATCCGGCCCATCGTCACCTCGATCGTACGAGTCGTGATATGATCCACGAACGCACGGTCGTGGCTGATCACCACTACGGCCTGACCGTTATCGATCAAGAAATCCTCCAACCACTGGATAGACTCGATATCCAAGTGATTCGTCGGCTCGTCCAGCAAAAGGACATCCGGTTTCTTCAACAGTAGTTTCGCCAGCTCGATACGCATACGCCAGCCACCGCTGAATTCACTGGTTTGCCGGTCGAAATCCTCCCGTTTGAAACCCAGTCCCAACAAGGTTTTCTCTATATCGGCGTCGTAATTGATCTCCTCTATGGAATAGAATTTCTCGCTCAAGGTAGAGACCCGCTCGATCAGCTCCATATAACTATCCGACTCATAGTCCGTACGAGTCTCCAGTTGCTTATTCAATTCGGCGATCTCCGCCTCCATCTCGTGCAGATGGGCGAAAGCCTGCGCCGTCTCCTCGAAAACGGTACGGCCATCCTCCGTCATCAAATGCTGCGGCAAATAAGCGATCACGGTATCTTTAGGGGCGGACACTTTTCCACGGCTTGGCTCCCGCACGCCGGCCAATATCTTCAACAAGGTAGATTTACCGGCACCGTTCTTACCCATCAAGGCGATACGATCTTTCTCGTTAATCACAAAAGAAACATCCGAGAAAAGGGCGCTTCCACCAAACTCTACTGTTAGTCCGTCAACTGAAATCATATGTTTATTTTAATACATTAATATAATGAAGCCGCGAAGATAAGAAAAATCCCTTTCATTAGGGATGTACAGGAGATTTCATACGATCTTTCCGGGGCAAGACTAGGAAGAAATTGGTTGCCGATGCCGTCGGCAATATTTTCGACGCCGTCAGCAATATTTCCGACAGCGTCAGCAATATTTCCGACAGCGTCAGCATTATTGCCGACGGTGTCGGCAACCAATTGCATAAGGGACTAATCCCTTAAACTACCTTTAAAAAAAGCAGAAGCATCCACATATTTTCCAACAAAACGCTTGTTTTATAAACAGAAACTCCTATCTTTGCACCCGCTAATACAAACAGCTTAAATTAATTATTCAAACATGGCAACAAAAATTAGATTGCAAAGACACGGTCGTAAAGGTTACGCCTTCTACCAAATCGTGATCGCAGACAGCAGGGCTCCACGTGATGGAAGATTTATTGAAAGGATAGGTTCTTATAATCCGAACACTAATCCTGCTACAGTAGATTTGAACTTCGAAAGAGCTTTGTATTGGTTACAAGTAGGTGCTCAACCTACAGACACAACTCGTAACATCCTTTCTCGCGAAGGCGTTTGCTTGAAAAAGCATTTATTGGAAGGTGTTAAGAAGGGTGCGTTCGACGAAGCCGCAGCTGAGGAGAAATTCCAAGCTTGGTTGAAGAACAAACAAGCTTCCGTACAAGCTATCAAAGAAAAAGACAGCGAAGCAGCTAGAGCAGAAGCTAAAGCACGTCTTGAGGCTGAGAAGGAAGCGAATAAGGCAAAAGCAGAAATCGTAGCTAAAAAGAAAGCAGAATTGGCAGCAGCTGAAGCTGCTAAGCAAGCTGAGGAAGCAGCCGCAGCGGCTCCCGCTGAAGAAGCTCCGGCAACTGAAAGCGCTGAATAATTCGTGCGATGCCAAAATAAAAAAGAGGACATTTTTCAATGCCCTCTTTTTTTATGCCTTTTCCACCAGCTACCGGATCTTCCTAATGCGTATAATCGATCAGCCGGATGCCATCGCCTAAATCGTTCTGGATAACATCCTTCATCCTTTTGGCGAAAGGACAGGCATAACCTATCGGCGTCCCTTTTTGGATACAGGAAGCAAAAGCGATACTATCCGCCCCTCTATTCACCAACTCCCTCGCCCTTAATACAGCCTTTTTTCCGGGACAACCTCCGCAATTGATAAACCCAATGATCTCAATATCTTCCTCTACGCCCTCAAAGGCTCCCTTTTTCTCACGGATCATCCTAAAATCAGTAGTACCGGGGCAAAAATCCTCTGTTTGCATACATCTGATAATTCCTACTTTCATAAAGCATCCCTCCCAATTAAAAAAGCCGTAAAATCTAAAATTCTACGGCTTTCCGATCTATAAATGATGATTAACTAAGTCGTGTTACTTCTTCTTCAACAAGAAAGTATCGATCTGTTTCACAAACTCCTCACGGGGAAGAGCTCCCATCGATATCTGAGGCTGTCCTTCCTTAGGGATAAACAAGAACGTAGGAATACTTTGTATACCGAAAGCGGCAGCCAACTCCTTTTCCTTATCCACATTTACCTTATAAACTACGATATCATTCTTATACAGGATAGCCAAATCCCTTAAAATAGGAGCCACTTGCTTGCAGGGACCACACCAGTCCGCATAAAAATCGATGATACAAGGCTTATCACCTTCATATACCCATTTCGTAGCGTTCTTCTCGTAATTGAATACCTTTTGCAGGAACTCTGCCTTGTTCAAAGTAACGACCTCTCCCTTGGAGGCGGTACCAGCCTCACTTGATTTATCTGATTTAGCGGACATCGAGCAGCTTACTAATAGCAGCACAACCGAAACCAGCCATAAACTTTTCAACTTTCTCATATAGAAACCTTTTACTTGATTGATAAATTATTTGCTACAAAAATAGCAATAAAAAGGGGATTCCCACACATTCTATTCTTAAAAGAAAAGAATAAACAAAAAGAAAAAAAGCGCATAAGACTCTTGTATATTCCAAAAGAATGACTACCTTTGCAAAGCAATTAAACGAAACGTTTGATCGCAAAACATATTGGAAAGATGGCAGAGTGGTCGATTGCGGCGGTCTTGAAAACCGTTGAACCGAGAGGTTCCCGGGGTTCGAATCCCTGTCTTTCCGCAGAACCTACTGAACAAAACAAGAGAGTAAGTGGACAAAAACCTACAAATCGCTGATTTGTAGGTTTTTTTTATTGCTTATAAGTCTTGTCTCCAATGCCTTATCAGAAGAAAATTCGGCTCACCCGATAATCAGTGGGGGTATCTTCAGGCTCATATATATTTCATTTCAGCCGGCAACCTAAGACAAGTCGACCTACAGAAATATAGAAGTCGGCCAACAGATGAGATCATGGGATAACCATTGCCATATAAATCGCTGTCTTATATCCTGTTAATCAACAGACCAACTCACTTGAGAAAGGCTTCCCAAGTGAATAACTAACCACTTCCAGACTCGTAAGCTTACGGCTACCCCCAGCCGTAAGTTATTCACTTGACAAACCGTAAGTTATTCACCTGACAAGGCATAAATTATACATTAACCGTCTCTCCCCCGATGGTTATCGGGAAATGGCAGAGGAACTATAGATACAAGTGGCCCATTTGTCTTTTTGACAACTTGTAATCTGAAGTCCCGGAGAATCGATTATTCCGTACCCAAGTGCGTCTCGCTTCCAAATTCGAGAGAAAAAAACAGCAATTCTCTGTTTGATAGCCGTTTGCTGAAAAACAGCCTTTCGTTCCAGCCGAAATAATTCACCCTAGTTCATGTTTTACGGTCGTTAGGCGGTAATAATGCCCAACGCTACCGCATGTGAGGGCCGATGCCTATATATGTGTAGGCTTACGCCACTATATGTGTAGCTTGACGCGACTATATGTGTGGGTTAACACTGCTATATGTGTGAGTTGATACAGCCATATGTGTAGGTTGATACGTATATATTCGTTAAAAAGCGACGTTTATCGTGTTAAAAAGCGGTGGTGGCAGCTTGTTCGCGCTCCCCGTTTACGCTCGTTGGCTTTTATAGCCAGAGAGCCGTGTCGTGAAAAAGAAGGCATTTCAATCAAAAAGATACTATTCATCGCGTTAAGCTGACATCCGCAATTCTTGTTTTATCCCTTTGAATTAACTCTGTTCCCAATAAATATCGGGTGAGCCAAGTAATCGCATCCAGACATTGCATCTCTATGTAAATTCGCAAGCGAAACTCTTGCATAATCAAAAAAAATCAATACCTTTGCACCCGGTTTCAACAAGACCTTGGAGAGATGCTCGAGTGGTTGAAGAGGCACGCCTGGAAAGCGTGTAAACCCCTAAAGGGTTTCGCGGGTTCGAATCCCGCTCTCTCCGCAGAACTAACCAGACAATAAACAGTTAAGTCCCACAAATCATTGGATTTATGGGACTTTTTAGATTTTTTGTTACCTACACTAAATCTTCTTGTTTGATCGAATAACACTTAGTGTTTGTAAGATGACAGACAATATTATTACCCCTAGCCCTATATAAAAAGCGGCGTTCAACTCTTTAGCCTCACTAAAAAGAAGCATAGCCAAGATAATGCTATAAATAGGTTCCAGATTATAACTCAAGTTTACCGTGAACGCAGAGATCTTTTTCAAGACTTGTATCTGAAGTAAATACAAACCAATCGTACAAACAGAAGCTAAAAGCAATAAATAAGTAAAATCTAATAGCCCGGGAACAATCGTCGATACAGGAATATATCGCAAATAGAACGGTAAAATACAGGAAAGCCCGATAAAGCCACCTACCATTTCATACAAGAGCATGGTACTTGTTGAATAATTATTTCCGATCTTCTTATTCGTGATCGTGAACAAAGCCGCTAAAGCGGATGATATAATACCCAAACCTATTCCTAAACGATAGCGAGTATCAAAATGGAAAATCAGCACCACCCCGAATAAAGTCAACAAACTAAAAACAACCTCCTTGAAAGACACTCTATGACAATTAATCAATGGTTCTAGAAAAGCCGTAAAGAAACCTACCAGAGAAAAACAAACCACTCCAATAGACACATTCGAAGCCTTTATACTTCCATAAAAGAAAACCCAATGCAATCCCAGCAATAACCCTAATCCCCCTATTCTCAAGGCATCCCCGAAAGAAATTCGATTCAATCTTTTGCCGACGGATAAAACGAGTAAAAACAACAAAGACGCAAGCATCATACGATACCAGACCAATAGGGCTTCATTCAAGCTAATCAATTTTCCAAATATGCCCGTCGCACCTGCCAAAATAATAGATATATGCAGTTTTATAAATGCGTCTTTCATTATGTCACTATAATATTTAATTATGGACAAATGTACAAAGGAAATATAAGCTATCGAATTCAAACTTGATAAATACTCCGTTTTTTACCCTAATGGTAACTTTTTTCTAAATGGAGAAGCCTACTTTTGTGCCGCAAAAATAAAAAGAAAAGAAACTGATGATGCAAGACAGTATTGATTTTGGAACAATGAACATTCCGAAGTTGTTCCGTATGATGTTTATCCCTACCTTATTAGGTATGGTCCTTTCCGCCACTATAAATATCGCCGATGGAATATTCGTAGGAAGAGGCGTAGGAAGTGACGCCTTGGCTGCGGTAAATATCGTGGCTCCTTTTTTCATGTTAGCAACCGGAATCGGGCTTATGTTCGGAGTAGGCGCATCTATCGTCGCCTCGATCCACCTTTCACACCAGAAAGTCAAGGTAGCGAATATTAATATCACGCAAGCACTTTCGGTCTCATTATGTATTATGTTATCGCTTTCCTTGTTAGTGATGACATTCCGTACTGAGGTCGCTCTTTTATTGGGTAGTTCCGAACAATTATTGCCCTCCGTATTGGAATATATGAACTGGATCGTCCCGTTCCTTGCCTTTTACATGTTATTGAATATCGGGTTATTCATTATCCGGTTAGACGGATCACCTACATACGCCATGTTATGCAGCGCTATCCCGGCCCTGATAAACCTAACATTAGACTATATTTTCGTTTTCCCATTGCATTGGGGATTAATGGGAGCCGCTTTAGCTTCCGCTATTTCCGTAATCGTAGGAAGTATTATGATCGTGGTTTATATCGTAGGTTTTTCTAAAGTATTACATCTTTACCGCCCTAAATTCTCGCTTAAAAGTATCTTATTGACAATCCGCAATATCGGATACATGGTAAAGCTTGGTTCTTCCGCGTTCTTAACTGAGGCAGCTATCGCTTGTATGATGCTGGTGGGTAATTATATATTCATGAGATACCTTGGGGAAGACGGGGTTGCCGCCTACAGTGTAGCCTGTTATTGCTTTCCTATCGTATTCATGGTGAACAATGCGATCGCCCAGTCTACCCAGCCGATCATAAGCTACAACTATGGCATACAGCAGTGGAAAAGAGTACGGCAGGCGTTTAAGTTAGCCCTGCTATGCGCTGTCGTGTGCGGAGGACTCGCCTGCGTGGGTACTATTTTATTCTGCCCGGAAGTCTCCTCCTTATTTCTCGGTAATCATGGCAACGCTTACGAGATAGCGGTCTCCGGCATTCCCTATTTTTCTTTGGGATATGTCTTTTTCGCTCTCAATATCGTTTGTATCGGGTACTACCAGAGCATAGAACGTTTCAAACCCGCTACGCTATTCACTATTCTACGAGGAATCGTGATTATCACCCTAAGTTTCATGTACCTACCTGTTGTCTGCGGAATTAAAGGTATTTGGCTGGCCATACCTTTGTCGGAATTAATTACTTTTGTAATCATAGTGGTATACTATCTATTGAAACGTAGAAGAGCATGAAAGAGGAAGTTCGCCAGAAAGTGATGGAACGGTTTTCAATCTCTGAGCAGGCCATGCAGTTATTGCTGGAAAGCGCAGAGATGATGTCGTTTGTCCCCAAAGATATAATCGTACATGAAGGTGAGATAAACACGAATATGTATATCTTATCCAAGGGAATCTGGCGGGCTTATACATTTAAAGATGGGACGGAAGATACCTTTTGGTTCGCCGTGGAGAGCGAGATCGCACTCCCGGTATGGGGATATACTTCCGGCTCTCCTTCTCTTTATACCATAGAAGCCGTTACGGAAAGCGAGGCGTATTGCCTATCCAAACAGAAACTAGAAATCCTATTTCAATCCTCCGTGCAATTAGCAAATATCGGAAGAAGGATTCTAGAGAATTTTATGCTTGAGATCGAGACTTCATGGTTAAGTTCTTACAAACGAACCGCCATTGAACGTTACGCCATTCTATTGGACAAACAGCCCGAAATCATCCAATCCGTCCCCCTAAAATATATAGCTTCTTATCTAGGTGTCACGGCTCAATCCTTAAGTAGAATCCGGGCGAAGTTAGCTAGTTCTTTAACCTTTATCGTGTAAAGCCTCTTCATTTTTATAACGCATCGATAACCAACCTCTGACTTTTCATAAAGTCAATACGTTGTGCCTCTCCACTTTCGGATATCAGGATGGAATGACGTTTCAATGCCTGAATCCAATCCCGCTGCATTTTACAAATCCGTGGACTTTGTGAATCCATAGAATTGATAGAATAAACCCGTAACATACTAATCTGGAAATCCGACTTCTCTATATAAGTATAGGTTGCCTCAAAATCAATGCTTGACAAGTAGAGAAACACCTTATGCCCCTCACTAAACTCTCCTGTGATAGATAAAGCCTCCATATGAATAAGTAATTGATAAAGTTCCTCTTTTAAGCACAAAACATCCTCCTTCGATATCAAATTTAGGCAAGCAAAGTATTGGACCTCTTTCACGAAAGAAACAAAAATATTCATATCCCATATAAAACTTGTTTTCGGACAATTCTTTACGCTATCACTTAGCTTTTTATGCACATTTATAATTCGTTCCTCCACCGCCATCTCATATAGAGAATTTGGAGTTTTTATTTGTCCATGATGATATAACCATCGGCAAAGGCGGAATTTTGACAGATACTCAAAAGAGGAATAAAGCGTAAAAGGCAAAACATTCGATGCCGTACAAACTTCCGTGCTCTTATCTCCTTTCACATAGTCAAAAATCCGTAAATAACGATCAATAATCTCATAATAACTTTCTATCGCATTAGCGGATCGGAGCAAGTTCATATCGAAAGTCACTCTATTATACAAGTGATTTCCTATGATCTGATCTATGGAGATCCCCAACTTACAGGAAATTTGCGCAACCTCATCAATCGTAAAAGCGACCTCTCCCCGAAGCCTGCGGTACACCGCCTCTCTCCCGATACATAAAGTATCCGTCAAGAAATTAGCAAGATTTTGTCCGGGAGGAAGCCTATCTTTCATTGCGGTTATCAATTCATTTACAATACTATCTTTCATTGCCTTATACCTTATTTCCAACTATTAATATTCCTTGATACATTTGGCAAATGTAAAACATGTAAACGATAGTTTTGTACGATAAAGCAAGCCTATGAGAATTGTTCCTTTTCTAATTAAAGCAAACACAGACAGAAAAAGATAGAAAACGAAATTAAATAAAAAAAGCACCTATAAATTTCGAATCGCGCAATCGGAAGATCTAGGTTGTTTCATTTATCGAAACAAGTTCAAACCCTAAAGCGTATTTATAATCTCCCTTTGTCTATTGAAAAACTGGATACGTTGCATCTCTCCACTCTCGGAGATCATGGTAGAGAACTTTTTTAAAGATTGAATCCAGTCTTTCAAGCTATTAAACATCTCAGTATCCTGTGTCGTAATAGAATTTATCGAGTAAACCCGTATCATACTTAACTGCAAAGAACTTGTTTCCAGATAACTATACGTAGCCTCAAAGTTAATATGCGATACATAAATTCGTACACTATTGCCAGCCTCGGTCTTTCCTCTCATGGCAAGTTCTTCCAATTCATCCACCAACACTAATAACTCCTCTTTGATACGTTGTATATCCTCACAGGAAATAAGATGGATATCGGAGAAATATTTAATGTCATTGACCAAATGATGGAAGATCATATTATCCCAAATATAATCCGTAGAATGGATATACTGTGTCAACGATACAAATTCTCTTTGGGTATCAACCAGTTTTTCCGGTATCTTCAGATTCTCAAAATGATTGCATTGGATATGCTTATTCTGATACATCCACTTAAATAAACGAAACTTTGACAAAAGGTCATGCTTCAAATAAAGGGTCTGAGGAATAGTATTGGAAGAGGTACCCAAAGCCGTAGTAGGATCATCCTGAAAGGCCCTAAAGATCTTCACATATCTAGACAAGATCGTAAAATAAGCATTAAAAGGATCATCGTGATCTACCACATTCAAGTCGAACACGGCATTGGCACTAAAACTAACCCCTACTATTTTATCCAATGACACACCCAATTTCCTTGAGATAAGAGCTGCCTCTTCCAAGGTGAAAGGAACCTCGCCACGTAAGCGCCTATAAATGGCTTCTCTGCCAATACAAAGGGTATCCATCAACAGATTCGCCAAATTTGTCTTAGGGGGAAGTTTTTCTTTTAAAGCTTCAATCAAGCCTGTATTTAATTCATTTATCATCATAACCATGTCGAATGAAAAATCATCTACTCTAGTAACATATATAGAGAGGAAGTTGTTTCGAGAACAAGTACATTCGTAGATGGATTTTCAAAGCACGTAGCTTTTCAGCTTATTCATATCAACTATTTTCCCTTCCCGGGAAATAGCCCCTTCCTCTATCATTTCCGAGAAACTACGGGCCAATGAAGGACGGGCCACTCCAAAATATTCCGAAAGCTCTGTTTGATTACGATCCTGCTTATAATGGTCTCCTTGAATACGTTTAAGTATATAGTAAGCCAGTTTACCTTTAATGGTCTTAATCGATAATAATTGAAGACGTTCAGAAAGAAATTGTGTCCGGTTGGCGTTAAAAGCCATATAGCTTTGAAGAAAATGCTCGTTTGTCGCCAGCAAACGCATCACCGCATTCTTAGGTATTAAAATGATCTCGCATTCCTCCAAGGCGATAACATCTACCGGGAAGCGATTATTTTCCGCAAACAAAAATGCGGAGGCCAAAGGAGTAGGCGCCGATAAAGTCTCCACTTCCAAAATTGTCCCGCTTTCGGTGATCATCTCTGTCTTTACCCGTCCTTTACTCAATAGATAAAGCGAAGATAAGGCATCTCCCTGACGAGCTACCCAGCCACCTTTCTTAAACGACCTTGTCGAATAATCCAACGAACTGAAAAGAGCGGTTTGCTCTTCCTCAGACAATTTTCCGCAAATAGGACACAAACTCAGATTCATAAAACTTCCTTTTGCGGATAAAGATAAAGAAAATAATCAAAGAGTGTAACAACTGTTACAGGTTAAACGATCTTCTATCCCCTACATTTGCGATAAACTTATAAAATAAAAGCTATGTTCTGTTATCAATGTCAAGAAACCGCCCAAGGAAAGGGCTGTATATTAAAAGGTGTATGTGGTAAGACCGCCGAAGTGGCCGGATTACAAGATTTACTGATGTACTTAATGAAGGGAATCTCCAAACTAACAACGACTTTACGCAAGCGAGGCGTGGAATCAGCCACGGCCAATAAGTTCATCGTCGACGGACTTTTCATGACCATCACAAACGCCAATTTCGATTCATCCAGATTCGTCTCAAAGATCAAAGAAGCCTATCAGCTACGGGAGAACCTTCTCGACGAGCTACATCGACAGGGAATCCATCCATCCTTAACCTGCGATTGTCTGACTTGGAAATCGGACAAAGTAGAGGAAATGGAGGTCAAATCGAAAGAAGTAGGTATTCTCGCCACAGAAAACAAGGATATCCGCTCTCTACGAGAATTACTCACTTATGGGATAAAAGGTATGGCTGCCTACGTGGAACACGCTTACAATCTAGGCTTCGAGGATACCAGCCTCTATGCCTTTATCCAAGACGCCTTGGTCGCAACGACTCAATCGGACCTGACCGTCGCCGATTTAACCCGATGGGTACTCACCTGCGGCGAATACGGAGTAAAAGCCATGGCCTTATTAGATAAAGCGAATACTTCCACCTATGGCAACCCGGAAATTACGAGAGTGAATATCGGCGTAGGAAAGAACCCGGGTATACTTATCAGTGGGCACGACTTGAGAGACATTCAAGACTTGCTGGAACAAACCGAAGGTACAGGCATAGATGTCTATACACATAGCGAGATGCTTCCTGCACATTATTACCCGGCTTTCAAGAAGTATAAGCATTTTGTAGGAAACTACGGTAGCGCCTGGTGGAAACAAACATCTGATTTCGAGACATTCAACGGAGTTATCCTGTTTACGACCAACTGCCTTGTCCCTCCCCGTTCTTCCGCCACTTATGCCGATCGGGTCTATACGACCGGCTCTACCGGGTTCGAAGGATTCCCACATATCGCCGATCGTAAGCCCGGAGGCTCTAAGGATTTCTCTGCGTTAATCGAACACGCAAAGAAATGCGCCCCTCCAACGGAAATCGAACATGGGGAAATCATCGGTGGATTCGCTCATGAGCAGGTATTCCAATTAGCCGACAAGGTTATCGATGCCGTAAAATCAGGAGCGATACGTAAATTCTTTGTCATGGCAGGTTGCGACGGAAGAATGAAGAGCCGTAGCTACTATACCGAATTCGCCGAGAAATTACCGAAAGATACCGTCATATTAACCGCCGGTTGTGCCAAATATCGTTACAACAAACTGCCTTTGGGGGAGATCAGAGGTATTCCACGGGTATTAGATGCCGGACAATGTAATGACAGTTACTCATTGGTGATGATCGCCCTCAAGTTAAAAGAGATCTTCGGGCTGGATGATGTCAATGAATTACCTATCGCATACAATATCGCATGGTACGAGCAAAAAGCGGTAATCGTATTACTCGCCCTACTCTACCTAGGCGTAAAAAACATTCACTTAGGACCGACATTGCCAGCGTTCTTGTCGCCGAATGTAGCCAAAGTATTGGTCGATAATTTCGGGATCGCCGGAATAGGTAGCGTGGACGAAGACATGGAACTATTTCTAGGAAAGTAAAATAAACCTTTCCCGATCCGCTCTTGTTTTCCTATCACATTTTAATCGATTCAAGATGAATAAGGAACAACAAAAAAGAGTAGCCGCCATTCATGACCTATCGGGATTTGGCAAATGTTCATTGACAGTTGCCCTCCCGATCCTCTCGGCGGCAGGAATAGAGACAAGCGCCTTACCTACGGCCATACTTTCTACACACACAGGAGGTATTCTCGGCTATACTTATAGAGACTTGACGGAAGATATGCGTCCGTTCATGAAGCATTGGAAAGAATTGGATATCCGTTTCGACGCCGTCTACAGCGGCTTTCTTGGATCTTTCGAGCAATTAGATATCGTAAAAGAGTTCTTCTCCCTTTTCAAGCGGGAAGATAACCTGATTCTAGTCGATCCTGTCATGGGCGATAACGGAGAACTATACAAGATATTCACCCCTAAATTCGCCAAAGGAATGAGATCCCTTTGTGAAAAAGCGGACATTATCGTACCGAACCTGACGGAGGCCGCATTATTGTTGGGCGAACCCTACCAAGCAGGTCCCTATACCAAAGCTTATATCGATGGTATTTTACATAAACTAAGTCAGCTAGGCCCTAAGCAAGTTGTCTTGACCGGTGTCTATTTCGACGAGAAAGAACTGGGAGCCGCCACTTTCGATATGGAACGAAATGCGACAGAGTATGTTTTAACAGAGAAAATACCCGGTTATTATCATGGTACGGGAGATGTTTTCGCAAGTGCTTTACTGTCCGGTTTGTTAAATAATTTCAACTTGGAGAGATCTGCGGAAATAGCCGTTCGCTTCACGACAGAAAGTATTCTTCGAACATTCAAGGCGCAAACGGATTATCGCTTTGGCGTGAACTTCGAACAATCCATTCCGGATTTACTAAAAGAACTGAAACTGATATAAATGAGAGCCTTTTTTTTCTCATATTTGCAAATAAAAGGAATATAATAGTATGGCTAAATTAAGAATAGCGTTTTCTGGTATCGGTGCGGTGGGTGGTTATTACGGAGGTATGGTCGCCGCCCGCTATCAAGGAACAATAAAAGCAGATATCTTTTTTATCGCCCGTGGAGAAAATCTAAAGGCTATCCGTGAAAACGGTTTACAAATGCAACTAGGCATCCGGACAATCCATACGGCTCCGGCACTAGCCACCGATAATCCCGCCGAGATAGGGCCGGTAGACTACCTTTTCTGTTGTACAAAAAGTTACGATCTAGAAGAAAACATCCAGCAGCTAAAGCCTGTTATCGGACCTGAGACCGTTATCATCCCCTTGCTAAACGGATTGGATATCGAAGAACGAATCCATAATATACTACCCGAACAAGAGGTCTGGAAAGGATGTGTTTACATCGGTTCCCGCTTGACAGAGCCCGGTGTTGTCGAGAAATTCTCCTTGAAAGAACGCATTTTCTTCGGCAACAAAGATGCAAACAAAGATAAGCAAACCGAGTTGCTTAAATTACTTATGTATGCCCGGTTAAACGCTTTTAATCCAGCGGATATAGACCTACGCATCTGGAAGAAATTCTTCATGATCTCTACGGCAGCTACGGCTACGAGTTTCTTCAACCAGCCCATTGATGAAGTACTAGCCCAACATATCGACCTGTTTATCGCTTTGGGTACGGAATTAAAAAGCGTAGCGGAGGCTATGGGAGTCCGTTTACCCGATGACATCGTCTATACTTCCATCGAGATGCAAAAGATGATGCCGGCCGGCTCCACGACTTCCATGCATAGTGATTTTCTCGCCGGGAAAAAAACAGAGTTGGAAACATTGACAGGATATGTAATTCGTCAAGCGGAGAAGCTCGGCGTTGATGTCCCTACTTATCGATTTATGTATAACGGATTGTCTTTTTATCCCTATCCGAAGAAAACAGAAATATCATAATTATGCAAGATATAATAAACGGGCGTTGTGGTTGGTGCGGAACTGACGAGTTGTATATGAGATACCATGATCAAGAGTGGGGGAAGTTGGTGACCGACGATAAAACACTGTTCGAGTTTCTTGTGCTGGAAAGTTCTCAAGCCGGGTTAAGTTGGATAACTATCCTTAGGAAGCGTGAGGGATATCGCAAGGCATTTTGTGATTTTGATATCGAAAGAGTGGCGCAAATGACCGATGAAGATGTTGAACGGTTGATGCAGTTTGAGGGAATTGTGAAAAACCGTCAGAAAATTAAATCGACAATCACAAACGCAAGGCAGTTTCTCTCCATACAGAAAGAGTTCGGTAGCTTTTATAATTACACCCTATCATTCTTTCCTAACCAAAAACCGATTATCAACACCTTTCAGTCATTGAGTGAGATTCCGGTATCATCTCCCGAATCCGAAGCCATGAGCAAAGATATGAAGAAACGAGGATTCAAATTCTTCGGAGCCACAATTTGTTACGCCCACCTACAGGCTTCGGGATTTATCAACGATCATCTGGTGGACTGCGTTTGCCGAAAAAGATAATAAAAAAGGCGGAAACAGCATGTTCCCGCCTTCATTATTATTTTAGTGAGTGATCTTATTGACCGATATAAGTCTCCATGAACTTAGCGCCCGGAGCCGGAGAGATGGTTATTACCTCCGTATCCGCAGGGATCAAGACAGTTTGACCTTGGTGAACAAAGATCTCGTTTCCTTTATTATCACGGATGGAAGCCTTGCCTGCCATACAGATGTAAACGACAAAAGAATCCAGTTCCGAGAAATTACGAACCATAATCGTATCCAGATCCAAAAGATTCGTGGTGAAATATTTGCAATCCGCCAACTCTACCGTGGCATTCGTATGACCTTTGTAGTGAGTACGGTAATCCGGATACAACGTATAATCGATAGCGTCTTTCGCCAATTCCGTATGCAGCTCACGGCCATTACCGTTCACATCTTTACGGTTGTAATCGTAAATACGATACGTGATGTTGCTGGTCTGCTGGATCTCAGCAATAAAACAACCCGCTCCGATCGCATGCACACGTCCCGCCGGCAAGAAGAATACATCGCCTTCATTTACGTCGTAACGTTGAAGCACATCCATGATCGTATTGTTCTCCACACGTTTCACATATTCCTCAGCGTCGATTTGCTCAGAGAAACCGGAATACAGGCCAGCGCCTTTCTCTGCCTTGATCACATACCACATCTCCGTCTTACCGAAAGAGTTGTGGCGTTTTTTCGCCAGCTCATCGTCCGGGTGAACTTGAATGGATAAATTATCACGGGCATCGATAAACTTGATAAGCAAGGGGAAAGTCGTCCCGAATCTCTCCATCACCTTCTCTCCCAGCAATTCCTTGCCATAAGAACGGATCAACTCATCCAAAGACTTACCTTCCAACTCGCCATTATCGACGATTGAATAATTTCCCTCAACATGAGAAAGCTCCCAGCTCTCGCCTACACCATTCTCAACCGGAGTAATACCCTTAAACGGGCAGATATCTGAACCGCCCCAAATCACCTTCTTGAGGATCGGCTTAAATGTAAATGGATATAACATAACGTGTTTTGTGTATAGAGTTTTACTTTTTGACCTTCACTTTCCTTAATACGACGGCGCTACGTGCCGGGATATAAAGTTTCAGCCATTCTTTCTTTTCTTTCTTATATAACGGATCAAATTGCGTGAAATGCCTTATGGTATCATCAGCCAAGCCAAACCCCCCGAAACGGGTAGCGTCGGTGTTCAATACGACCTCATATTCTCCCTTCGGAACTAAGAAACCGTAATCCGTGAACGATTTCGTCGGGCTAAAGTTGAACACAAAAACCAAGTCTTTACGCATATAAGCCAATATCTGATCGCCATCATTATCCCAAACCTTCTGGATAGGGGTATCTTGGAAATTCTTCACATCCCCGATCAATTCCAACATCTCACGGTCGAAATCGCCCAAGAAATGGTACTTCAAATCCAAGTTGTCCACCAAATCCCATTGGCGGCGAGCGTATTTATAAGACCATCCATTGCCCTCCCTCGGGAAGTCGATCCATTCCGGATGCCCGAACTCATTTCCCATGAAGTTCAGATAACCGCCATTAATAGTAGAAGCCGTAACCAAACGGATCATCTTATGCAAGGCGATACCTCTATCTACCATGAAATTATGGTCATCTTTTTGCATATGCCAATACATATCGGCGTCGATCAAGCGGAAGATGATCGTCTTATCACCCACCAAGGCTTGATCGTGGCTCTCGGCATAACTGATCGTCTTCTCATCGGCACGACGGTTCGTCGTCTCCCACCAGATCGAAGACGGATGCCAATCCTCATCCTTCTTTTCCTTGATCGTCTTGATCCAATAGTCCGGGATGTTCATGGCCATGCGATAATCAAAGCCATAACCACCATCCTCTATCTTAGCCGCCAAACCCGGCATGCCACTCACCTCCTCGGCGATCGTTATAGCGCCCGGATTCACCTCATGGATCAATTTATTGGCCAAGGTTAGATAAGCGATAGCGTCGCCATCTTGGTGGCCATTAAAATAATCGCCGTAATTACAGAAAGCCTCGCCCAAGCCATGGCTGTAGTAAAGCATGGAGGTCACGCCGTCGAAACGGAAACCATCGAACTTATACTCCTCCAGCCAGAACTTACAATTCGACAATAAGAAATGAAGCACCTCGTTCTTTCCATAATTGAAGCACAGGGAATCCCATGCCGGATGCTCACGGCGTTCGCCACTCAGGAAATATTGGTCATACGAACCGTCAAAGCGGCCTAATCCCTCCACCTCGTTCTTTACGGCGTGGCTATGTACGATGTCCATGATCACGGCGAGACCCATCCCGTGCGCCTCATCGATCAGTTGTTTCAACTCGTCCGGCGTACCGAAACGGGAAGAGGCGGCGAAGAAGCTACTTACGTGATAGCCGAACGATCCATAATAGGGATGTTCTTGTATAGCCATGATCTGAATGGCGTTATAACCATCCTTCGCTACACGAGGTAATATATTTTGACGAAATTCATTATACGTCCCCACCTTCTCCTCGTTGGTGCTCATACCGATATGGCACTCGTAGATCAAAAGGGGAGACTTCTTAGGTTTGAATCGTTTATTCTTGAATTTATAAGGTTTCTCCGGGTTCCATACTTGAGCGCTGAATATCTTAGATTGCTCATCTTGCACCACCCGGCGAGTCCATGCGGGAATACGTTCTCCGCTACCGCCGTCCCACTCGACCAGCAACTTAAACAAGTCCTCATGACACATCTGCGCATCGGTCAAAGCGATCTCCCATACGCCATTCGCCTTACGTTTAAGCTTGTATTTATTATCTTTCTGCCATCCGTTGAATGTTCCAATCAAATAAATAGCGGTAGCATTCGGCGCCCATTCACGGAACACCCAGCCTTTCGTGGTTTTGTGTAACCCAAAATAAAGATATCCGGAAGCCATCTCGGATAAGGTTAGTTTACCATTATTCGTCAGGCTCTTTTCTTTATCAATCACGTATTGATACCGGCCTTCTATAGCCGCCTCATAAGGGGCCAGCCACGGGTCATTTTTTATCAGATTTAGAGACTCCATGATTTATTATAATTTGGTTCTCGGCAAAGATAAAAGAAAAAAACATACCCATTGATAATATTAGGATATTTCTTATATTCGCGGTAAACCGTACAAAGATGAGCAAAGGAACAAAAAGTATAGCCTTTTACCTAATGATGATCCTCATTTTCGGTTCGCTGATGTACTTTATCGCCAAAGAAGGAGAAAGTCAGCAACTGGAAAATTCGATTGCGTCCATCCAAAACGCACCTAGTAATTTAGAAGAGGGATTTACCATATTTACTCAATTATTAGTACATAATATCGAGTCTTCCATAGGAATTCTGCTTTTACAAATCATCACGATATTGCTTACGTGCCGTTTGTTCGGTTGGTTATTCCAGAAGATCGGGCAACCCACCGTCATCGGCGAGATCGTTGCCGGAATCGTGCTAGGGCCGTCCGTATTAGGCAATTTATTCCCGGAGGCTTCCGCCTTCCTTTTCCCTGTGGAATCGTTGGTGAATATAAATATGCTGAGTCAATTCGGACTTATACTCTTTATGTTCGCTATCGGGATGGAACTTAATATCTCCGAGGTAAGGAAAAAGCTGAAAGAGACGATCTTAATCAGTCATACCAGTACGATCGTCCCCTTCTTTTTCGGTATGCTGACCGCCTATTTCGTGTACGACAAATATGCGGATAAGAGTACGCCTTTCCTCTCTTTCGCCTTGTTTATAGGTATCGCCATGAGTATTACCGCCTTTCCCGTATTGGCACGTATTATCCAAGAGAAAGGACTTACCAAGACACATTTGGGTACCATCTCGTTGGCAAGCGCAGCGAATGGGGATATCACCGCATGGTGCTTGCTAGCGGTTGTCATAGCGATCGCACAAGCGGGTTCGATGCTAAGTGCCGTTTACAACATTTTATTCTCAGTCCTTTACATAGTGTTTATGTTTTTGGCGGTGCGGCCATTCCTGCGGATGATCGGACATATTTACCACAACAAGGAGGTAATCGACAAGGGGCTGGTCGCTTTCATCTTCTTGCTATTGATCACCTCGGCTTATCTGACTGAGATATTGGGATTGCATGCCTTGTTCGGCGCTTTTATCGCAGGGGTGGTGATGCCGGGAAATGTCAAATTCCGCAAGATCATGACCGAGAAAGTAGAGGATGTATCCCTTGCGCTATTTCTTCCCTTATTCTTCGTATCCACCGGATTACGTACGGAAATAGGTCTTCTAAACAAGCCTGAGTTATGGTGGCTATGCCTTATCTTCATAGTCGTGGCCATCGCGGGAAAGTTTGGGGGAGCGATGTTCTCCGCCCGATTCGTGGGTGAGAGCTGGAAGGATAGCCTATACATAGGGGCGCTCATGAATACCCGCGGGTTGATGGAGCTGGTCGTATTGACGATCGGGTACGAGATGGGGATATTGACGCCTTCCGTATTCGTGATCTTAGTGCTAATGACGCTGGTCACCACCTTTATGACAACACCGTTGGTCTCATTCATCAAATTCTGTTACCGAGCGCATGACAAGCTGATGGAGCAAAAAGAGAGAATGCCATTGGAGGGGATATTCAAGGTACTGTTGTCCTTCGGACGAGCCGGAAATGGACAGATCATGCTGGACGTAGCCTACCAGATGTTCGCCCAAGGCAAAAACAAACTGGAGCTGACGGCACTGCATTTGACGGTTGGCTCGGATGTAAACCCGCTACACACGGATAATTTCGAGGAAGTCAGCTTCGGCCCGATCCTTTACGGGGCCAAGAAGCTGGGCATTCAGATACAGACCCGCTACGAGGTATCGAACAACGCCGGAGTGGATATTTGTAGCATCGTAAACAATGAGGGGTACGATTTCCTTCTGGTCGGTTCCGGGATATCGATGAGCAACACACCGGACGATATAGCGGCAAGCCATTATCGGGCCTCGTTCTACAACCGTTATTTCAAACGCTTCAAGGCTCCGGAATCCTGGTTTTATCCGGGTGCCTTATTGAAAGACAAGACGAAGATGTTTATCGAGCAAAGCAATTGCCCGGTAGGTGTATTCGTGAACCGGAATTTCGTCAAGGCATCGAACGTAATCGTGGTCATCGACTCCGAGGAGGATTTATTCCTGTTGGGATACGCCCAGACCTTATTGAAGTCTACACACGGCTCGGCCAGCGTACTTGATAAATCCAGCAGCACGACCCCGGGGAACGAGGTGATCAAGGAAGGAATCCTGCGATTCACGGAAGACGTGAAGCAGACCACGCTTCTACGAGGGAAAGACCTTACGCCCCAGTCTTTCAACGGCTTCAACTTCATGCTGATCAGTTATAAGACATGGAACGATGTCTCCGAGCACCGGAAAGAAGCCTTGCAGAAGATGCCTTCTACGTTGATATTAAGCAAATAATCCGTTATAAATCCATATAAACCCGTCTTTATGAGAATCTGTCTTTTCTTCTTGATCACCGTTTTCCTCATGGGCTGCTCCTCTACGGAAAGCCAGCGGCAGGAACCGGAAAACCAGACCTTGGAAACGATACTCAATCGCAAAAGCGTACGTAAGTATAAGGATCGCCCGGTAGAAAAGGAAAAGATAGACAAACTGATACGAGCCGGAATGGCCGCCCCTTCCTCCCGTGACAGGCGACCCTGGGAATTCATTATCGTAACCGACCGGAAAGCCTTGGATACGATGGCCGAAGGCCTTCCCTTCGCCCGGATGCTGAAAGAGACAAGGCAAGCGATCGTCGTTTGCGGCGATACGATCAAATCCTCCAACGCTTGGTTTCTGGATTGTTCCGCCGCCTCGCAAAACCTGTTACTTGCCGCCGAATCCATGGGATTGGGAGCTGTATGGACGGCTGTTTACCCCTATCCGGACCGGATCGAGATCGTCCGGAAAGAGCTTCGGCTACCGGATCATATCATGCCGTTGAACGTCATACCTGTTGGATACCCCATGCAGAAAGAGACTCCCAAAAACAAATACAACGTCCAACAGATCCATCACAATGGCTGGTAAAGCTATATGACTTCCAGATAACTCCGTCCGTTTCCCGCCCGGTTCACCCGAATCTGCACGGGAATACGTTCCGTCATTTCCTGTACGTGCGAGATAACGCCGATCTTGCGCCCTTGCGTACGCAGGCTCTCCAAGGCATCCATAGCGACCCGCAACGTCTCCGCATCCAAAGAGCCGAAGCCCTCATCGATAAACAGGCTCTCTACCTTCATCCGGTTCGAGGAGAGAGAGGACAAGCCTAGCGCCAAGGCCAGCGAGACCAAGAAAGATTCCCCTCCGGAAAGGCTATGCACGGTACGGATCTCGTCGCACATATCTTGGTCGATCACCTGCAAAGCCAAGGTATCCGGCACACGCTCCAACCGGTAACGCCGGGATAGTTGCCGCAATTGCACATTCGCATAACTCAACAAGACATCCAAGGTGTAGCCTTGGGCGATCCTACGGAACTTGGCGCCATCCGCCGAGCCTGCCAATTCATTCAGCTTCGCCCAACGCTCGCTCATCGCCCTCCGCTCCGAGAGCTCTTGCTGGAAGCCGGCTATCTTCCGCTTATTCTCCTCGTGCGTACGCAGACGGAAACTACATTCAGACTTTTGGGCCGTCATTTCCGACAGGGATTCCTCCAGCGTCTTCCCTTCGGAGTTCTCTTGATAGGCGACCATCCAGTTATCCAGCTCCTGCCGGCGTGCGGAAAGGAGACCGGAAGTCTCCGCCAGATCCTTCTTGATCTGTTCCGTAATCCCCCGGTATTGCTCCACCTCGCCGGCGTGCCTCGTCGTACTCTCTTGCAGCTGCTTCAAATGGCTCTTCAAGGCTTCCACCCGTTCGTGGAAGGAACGTTCCACCTGGTCGGCGGGCTGGCCTCCCAGCAGGAGATTCCGCTCCGAACGCAAGCGGGTATAGGATTGATTCTTCTCGTCGTAGGCTTTCGCGGCGTCCTCGTATTGCTTGCGCAAGGGAGGGAGGAAAGCCTCGTACGACTCCCGTTCCGCTTGATGGGCGCTCCGCTCCCGTTCCAGTTCCCGCAGGCGTTCCCCGTTGGCTTGCCACTGGCGGGCGAAATCCGTCAAGGTCTCCCGAAAGCTTTCCGGGTCCTTGTTCCAGCCCGTCTGCCATGCGTCGTTCCCGAACAGGGCGTTGGCGGCGGATAGGGATTGGGACAGCTTCTCCTGCTGCTCCCGCTTATCCAGTTCTTCCCGGTCGATTTGCTCGGACAGGGATTGTAGCTGATTCCTTAATTCCGTCCGTGCGTTCTCGTCTGCGGCGAGTTGTTTATGCAGCTCCAGTTCTTTCTGTTGCAGGGCGGCGAGTTGTTTCCCGCAGGCCTCCTGCCGTTCTTTCCGGTCGAGAAGCCGCTTGAGGCGCAGGGTAGCTTCCGAGATGCGATCCGCCAAGGCCAACAGACGCTCATGCGCCTCGTGAGAGGCGAAAGGATGCTCAAGGCTTCCGCAGACCGGACAAGGCGTTCCGGCGGTCAGCTTGTCCCGCAGGCTTTTGATATCGCCAGTCGTCACAAACTGGGCTTGCTCTAGCAATAAACGCTCCCGTTCCGTACGGCAGGTCTCGATCGACCGGTCCAAAGCCTCCGGTTCCAATTCCTTGAGGGCAAGCGCTACGGACTTCCGCTCTTCCTCGATCTTTACCTGTTCCTTGGCGTGCGTCTCCGCTTCCCGCCGTAAGGATTGCCTCCGTACCTCCAACCGCTGGATTTTCTGCCGGATGGCTAGCAAGGCCTTGTCCGACCGCTCGACCGCCCGACGAGCCGTGAGGCTGGTATCCAGATGGATCAACAAGGCCGACAGTTGCTCGGCGATCCCCTCCTTGCTCCGGTAGCGTTCACGCCAAGCCGTCAGCTTGTCCCATTCCTCCGAGGCTTTCTTCTGCCGCTCCTCCACCTTCCGGAGTTTCTTTTCCGCCTCCTGCTTCCGCCGGGAGAAGTCTTTCATCCGTCCGTCGGCCTCGGAGCGGGCTTTCAAGGCCGATTCCAGTTGCACGTCCAGTTTCCGGGCCTGCTGCAATTCCAGTCGCAAGCTCTTTGATTCCTCATCCGTCCTCGCCAATCGCACCTCTCCTTGCTCATACTCCTTCCTCGCGGTTTCCAGCGATGCCAACGCCCGTTCCAAGAAACGGGCGTTCTCCTCCCGCTGCTTTTCCTTCGAGGCGATCTGGACCTCGGCCGCTTTCACGGCCTCCCGCAAGCTTTGCCGCTCGGCCCTCGCCTTCTCCAGACGGGCCAGCTCCCCCTCCAAGGCCGAAAGGCGGGTTTGGGAGGCTTCCACCTCCTCCTCCGACAGAAGCTCTATGCCTTGTACGCAGGCGTATAGCTGCTCGTAGGCCTCCTTCGCCTCGGCGTTCTTGGCGAAGATCCGGCGGGAGATCTCCGAGTATTGCTCCGTACCGGTCAGTTTTTCCAGCAAGGAGGCCTTCTCGCCCTGCTCCGCTTTCAGGAAGGTAGAGAAATCGTTCTGGGCCAAGAGTACCGAGCGGGTGAACTGATCGAAAGTCAGGCCGATCAGCTCGATGATACGGGCTTGCAGGTCCTTGTTGGTTCCCGGCTCCTCTTTCCCGGCATCTATATTATATAATGTAAGGCGAGCGGCCTGCAAACGTCCACTCTCCTTCTCCCGGGCCCGGGATACGGACCAGCGGGCGCGATACCGACACCCGTTCAGCGCCACGAAATCCACCTCGGCATAGCCCGAGGCCGTCCCGCGGCGCAAGAGGAAGCGGGGGTCGCTTTGCGGCAACACCTCCTCTTGCACGTCCCTCAGCCGCACGTTATTCTCCTTCGCCAGCTCCGTTCGCGGCGTACGGGAGAAAAGGGCGAGGCACATGGCATCCAGCAACGTGGATTTTCCCGCCCCCGTAGGCCCGGATATAGCGAAGATACCCGCCGAAGCCAAAGGCTCTTCCGTAAAATCAATGGAAAACTCTCCTTCCAGCGACGCCAGATTGCGTCCTCTGATCGCCAGCACTCTCATAAAGAAACCTCCCTCATCACCTCATTAAACAATGTCTCTATCTCCTCGGGCAACTCGCCTCCGTATTTCACGGCAAACGTATGCCTCAGCATATCCAACGGAGCTATCTTTTGCAAATCGTTATACGACAAGGCCCGCTCCTCTGCCTCCCCTTCCCGCCGGGGATACGAAGGAACGATGGAGGTGAGGCGGACCGCCTTCCCGACCAACGCCTCCTCTACCCGATGGCGGAACGTAGGGTCCGGCTCCGTCAGCAGGACCCGTATCTCCAAATAAGGCCAGCGGCTCTCGTCCTCCCTGCCCTCCTCCGGCTCCGGAAGCCCGGCGAGGCATCGCAAGACCTCCTTCGGAGGTAACGGGCTGTCCGGTATACGCATCAAGTCCGCGACTCTAGGAATCCCGATCGCCTCGATCTCCGTGACACTCCCCTCCTCGATCTCTACAGCTATCACTTGATGCCGGTAATTCTTCTCCGAGAACGACATGGAAAGCGGGCTTCCGGCATAACGTACCGCCTCGCGCCCGCCGATCCGTTGCGCCTTATGGATATGCCCCAGCGCCGTATAAGCGATCCCGGCGTCGAAGGTATCCGCGGATACGGACTCCAGACCTCCCATGATCGCACGCTCGCTCCGGTCGTCGTCCGACAACTCGGCTCCGGTAGCGTGGAGGTGTCCCAAGGCTACGATCGCCTCGCCGGGATTCCTCTGGGCATCGGCATAGGCGTAGAGCCGCCGGTACATCCGGCCGATGCCCGCCACATACGAATCAAGCTCTCCCTCGGGCGCCGCCGGGTAATCCCCTTGGCGGAGGAAAGGCACCGCCAGGCAAAGCGCCTCCCGTTCTCCCGCCCGGTTCCTCAAGGGGACGACGAGCGAGGCGAGGTCGATCTCCCCGGAATCCGTCCTCCCCACGATACCGACAATCGAAGTATTCAATTCCTCCAGCAAGGGATTCGGGGCTTCCAGACGGATCGCGGAGTCGTGGTTACCGGCGATGATCACGATCTGCAAGCCCGGGTTCAGGCGGTTCGCCTCCCGCAGGAAACGATAGAAACGGCGTTGCGCCCCGGCGGAAGGGTTCGTCACGTCGAACACGTCGCCGGCGATCAACAGGACATCCGTCTGCCGCTCCACCAAAAGATTTGTCAGAAAACCGAGGAAAGCCTCGTGTTCAGCCTCCCGGTCGTAGCCGAAAAAGGTCTGGCCTAGATGCCAGTCGGCCGTATGGATAAGTCTCAATGCCATTTATCTTCTTCTATTTTGATCTGGCAAATGTACTTCTTTCCCATCAGATATCAGATTTTGGTAGAATGAAAAAAATGAATGATCAAACGTATCCCCCCTTATATACCGGCAGCACGACCGAGAAGCGGCTTCCTTTTCCTAGCTTAGAACTCAGTTCTATCCGTCCCCCCAAGTTTTGTACGATTCCTTGGCAGATAGACAACCCCAGACCGGCCCCTTGGCTGAATTCATCTTGCTTGAAAAAACGGCTGAACACCTTCTCTTGTTGCTCCTCCGATAGACCGATCCCGGAATCCTTGACAAAAATCGCTACCTCATCCGTCCCCCTCAGATGCTTAAATCCCAACTTTATATATCCGCTATTCGTGAATTTACAAGCGTTTGTCAAGAAATTGGTTATAACTTGAGAAAGTCTCTTTTTATCCGTATAGATAAACAAATCCCCCTCCGCCTCTTTCGAGAATCGTAGGTGGTCGGGGACCAATAACTGATGGGCGAGGTAAAGATCGTCTACCAACTCCTTGACGGAGCAGCTCTCTTTCTCGAATTTCATTTGTCCCGATTGAAGTCTCGAAACCTCCAAAATATCATTGATGAGCACCAACAACAGATCGCAACTCTGATTGATCGTCTTGGCAAACAGCTGCTTGTCGGCCTCGTCTAAGTCCTTCTCCGAGGCCAGCAGGTTCGAGAAGCCTACGATAGAGTTCAGCGGCGTACGTATCTCATGGCTCATGTTCGCCAAGAACTTTTGCTCATATCCCCTCATGAGGATAAGCTCTTTTTCTCGTTTCTTCATGTCATTGATATTGATAAGTATACCGCTCACGTCTTTGCCTCTCTCCGCATTATCTAACGCAGGCATGGCGCTAAAGCGGAATTCCCACCATTTATAATCAGATCCGGCGAAGCGGGCACGGCATTGGAATACCTCCTTGTCCGCCTTCCATAAGGATTGCCAAAGTAATTTGAAAGCAGTGAGATCATCGGGATGTATCAGCCTCCACATCTCTTCCAACTCGATCCGTGGTGACTGGTCACCGACAGGATACTCGAAAAAGAACTCCTCGTCCTTAAACTCCCAGATGTATATGCCTCCACACTGTATGGCCAAATCCAAGAAGAAATTCTTTTGAGACAGACGGGAGAAGATCATCTTGACTTGCCTCTTCTCCCGCCCATACAAGCATAAGACACCGATTAAAAATACGATAGTAGCTACCTCAAAAACAGGCCTCAGCCTATAATACTCAAATAAGGGAGTATGCTTAGGTAGCAAGTACAACCCCGTAAGCAAGGTTGCTAAAACTAAAAATATATAAAGTAGGTGTTTCATGGTTCTTTAAGTTTACGAGTACCTGCGGGACTCTGGTGGTAAATGGTTTTATTTCACTCCGCTCATTAACACTATTGTTTTTTTTCTTAAGACTATTATTGATTTTCACCAGCTATTTAATAAATATTATTATCTTTGATCTCATAATTAACCAGAGTCCCGCAGGGACAACGCCTACACCTCTTCCACGATTATTTATCTACCCGGCATCTTCCTTACTCGTATCCGTACGGCTACATTCTTGTATCTACGTATCTGCATCCGTGTATCCGTACGGATACGAAGATGCAGATACGTAGATACAAGGACGCGGATACGTAAGTGCAAGAGCGTAACCGTACGGGTACCCGCTTGTATCCGAGCAACAAAAAGCCGGTATCTGGGCGGGTACACGTGAGTACCTGCCCGGATACCGGCCCGCGGCTATCATCCTAGCCTATATCTCGTCCGGAGATTCCGAGTCGGAGCCGCCGGAGCCACCCGGTCGTCCTTCCGCCAGCTTGTCCACCCAAGCGAAAGTAGCCTTCTGAAGATCCGTCTTGAAAGCCTCGTCAGGCTGGAAGTTAAGGTTCACACTTTTGATATTCTTGGCGTTGACCTCCTCCTTGGTAGGTACCCCCAAACTGGAAAGCGTAACGCTGAAACTACCCCAGTTACCCAGTTTCACGCTCTCTCCTCCCAGCAGCCTGCGAAGCAAGATCTTACGAAGCTGGCGGATGGCCATCATCGCCTCGGAAGGGTTCAACGTAGTCTCGTCGGCGAGTTCCATCGCTACCTCGGTCTCGTCCGCTTGGGCGGTAGTTACTTGAGTTACATACCATTTCTTAGGCGCTTCCTTGTCCAAAGGGTTTATTCGTTGCACGGGTTTTACTAGTATTGCCATGATAAATAGATTTATAGGTCTCTCTTGGATGGAGGCCCTGATTATTAAATCTTCAAATATAACAATAGAGTTCCACTCTCACAAGTTAAAACCGGATTACTATTCGCACTTTCTTGAAAAAACTATTTGTAAGCAAAACCTAGCCAACTCATAATAATTTGTTACTTTTGCGGTGGTTTTAAATAGGAACAACATAATTAATAAACATACCTATGGCAAAGATTACAAAAGAGGAGGCCCTTCGGTACCATGCCGAGGGCAAACCGGGTAAGATCGAGGTTATCCCGACAAAGCCTCATAGCACGCAAACGGATTTATCCCTGGCTTATTCGCCGGGCGTAGCCGAGCCGTGTCTGGAAATCGAGAAGAATCCGCTGGACGCGTACGAATATACGGCGAAAGGTAATTTGGTAGCCGTAATCTCCAACGGTACCGCCGTACTCGGGCTGGGCGATATCGGCCCCTTGGCCGGTAAGCCGGTGATGGAAGGCAAGGGATTGCTATTCAAGATATTCGCGGGTATCGACGTATTCGATATCGAAGTGAACGAGAAAGATCCGGAGAAGTTTATCCAGACCGTGAAGGCGATCTCGCCCACGTTCGGAGGAATCAACTTGGAGGATATCAAGGCACCGGAGTGTTTCGAGATCGAGACTCGCCTGAAAAACGAGCTGGATATCCCCGTCATGCACGACGACCAGCATGGTACGGCTATCATCTCCGGCGCCGGGCTGATCAACGCCTTGGAGATCGCTGGCAAGAAGATCGAGGACGTGAAGATCGTGGTGAACGGCGCCGGAGCCGCCTCTATCTCATGTACGAGACTGTACGTGATGCTGGGAGCGCGCAAGGAGAATATCGTCATGTGCGACAGCAAGGGCGTCATCTCTACCAGTCGCCCGGACTTGAACGCCGCCAAGCGGGAGTTCGCTACCGACCGTCCGATCAAGACCTTGCAGGAGGCCGTGGTGGGAGCCGACGTATTCTTGGGCCTCTCCGTGGCGAACGTATTGACCAAGGAGATGGTACGTAGCATGAACGCCGACCCGATCGTATTCGCCTTGGCGAACCCGAACCCGGAGATCTCCTACGCCGACGCTATGGCCTCGCGGGATGATATCATCTTCGCTACCGGACGTTCCGATTATCCGAACCAGATCAACAACGTGCTGGGATTCCCTTATATCTTCCGCGGCGCCTTGGATACGCACGCCAAGGCGATCAACGAGGAGATGAAGCGGGCCGCCGTCTACGCCATCGCCGACCTTGCCAAGGAACCGGTTCCCGACGTGGTGAACGCCGCCTATAAGCTGAAACGAACCACTTTCGGACGCGACTATATCCTTCCGAAAGCGCTCGATCCCCGCTTGCTGACCCGTGTATCTTGCGCCGTGGCGAAAGCCGCTATCGACTCGGGCGTGTCTCGCAAGACGATCACCGACTGGGAGGGCTACGCCAACCATTTGCGTGAGATGATGGGGTACGATAATAAACTCTTGCGCTCGTTCACCGATATGGCGAAAGCGAACCCGAAACGGGTGGTATTCGCCGAGGCGAACCACGTGAATATGCTGAAAGCCGCCGCCGAGGCGAAAGCGGAAGGTATCTGTTTCCCGATCTTGCTGGGTAACGAGGAGCGTCTGGCCAAGATCGCCGCCGAGGAGAATATCAGTCTGGACGGTATCGAGATCGTCAACCTCCGCCACGACCGTGAGACGGAACGCCGCCACCGCTACGCCCGCATCCTTTCCGATAAGAAGGCGCGCGAGGGCGTGACCTACTCGGAGGCTTGCGAGAAGATGGTAGACCGTAACGCCTTTGGTATGATGATGGTGGCTACCGGCGACGCCGACGCTTTCGTGACGGGTGTATACAGCCGCTACTCGGAGGTTACCAAGATGGCGGAGCAGATCATCGGCATCCGCCCGAGTTACAAACATTTCGGCGCCTTGAACATCCTGACGTGCAAGAAGGGTACGTTCTTTATGGCCGATACGTTGATCAACCGTCATCCGTCGGCCGAGGTATTGATCGATATCGCCCGCCTGACGCACGACGCCGTGAAGTTCTTCGCTCACGAGCCGGTGATGGCGATGCTCTCTTACTCGAACTTCGGTTCCGACAAGCAGGGCAGTCCGCTGAAGGTGCACGAGGCGATCGACTTCTTACATAAGACATACCCGGACATGGTAGTAGACGGAGAGATGCAAGTAAACTTCGCCCTCGACAAGAAGTTGCGCGACGATATGTACCCGTTCAACAAGCTGAAAGGGCAAGACGTGAATACCTTGATCTTCCCGAACCTAAGCTCCGCCAACAGCGCATACAAGCTATTGGATACGCTGGGTATCACCGAGACGATCGGCCCGATCCAGATGGGATTGAACAAACCGATCCACTTCACCGACGTAGAAAGCTCTACCCGTGATATCGTGAACCTGACGACCGTAGCTGTCGTAGACGCTATCGTTCAGGAGCAGATCGAGAAAGAAGGTTGATAGGGGGAATAAGCCCTATCAATACTATCCCCAGTTGTAGAGACGGGGCGTGCCCCGTCTCTACAACTGGATATATCAATTCTGATAGCTTTCGATATTCGCTATTACCTTTTGCGACAATCGCTCCATACATTGCTCCGAGTGGCCGGAGACTTTCGGGGTATATATGACATTATCGAATTGTGTCAAGGTATCCGCATAATTCCCGATACCTACCTCATCGCATAAGAAGAAATTCCGCTTATGTGCGCTAAGCCAACGTTGTAGATCCGGGACACGGAAAGTAGGCCCTACCGACGTATTGATCAATATCTTCAGATTACCGAACAAACGAAACTCACCCGCCCCCAGAAGAATCGTATTACGAGGCAAGCAAGTGCATAAAATATCCACCTCCGGCAGCAACTCCCGCAGAGGCAGGTAAGCGATACCGGCGGCCTCGGCATCCGGCTTACGGGTACGGCTGAAATAATAAACCTCCGCCCCCAAGAAACGAAGGGCGTCAGCGATCATTCTCCCGGTACGGCCCAATCCCACGATGCCTACTTTTTGCCCGCCCAGCTCATACGCCTTATGCTTCCATTGTTTCCCGCCGAAACCATGCAACAAACGGACCAGCTCGCTAATGACATACTCCACGACTCCCTCATCGCCATAGTCACGGATGCCCAAAACCGTTATCCCCCGCTCACGTGCGGCGGCTATATCCACATTCGCACTAGACTCACTATAAAGGGTACAGCACATCCCGATGTATTTGATATTCGGGCAAGCCTCGATCACGTTCCTCCGGATCTGTGTATTATAAGAGACGAGCACACAATCTGCGTCCCCGATCCGGTTCACAATCTCCTCATCCGTTTTCGGAATGCCGGTATAAAAAACAACCTCTTTTCCAAACTCCTTCAAACGCTCCACTCCCCATGTATTCAACCCGGTAGAATCTACCACTACTATTTTCTCAAACATATCTCACATTATTAATTACCATCTTCAATTAATTATCCCTCTCACAAAGCTATAAATAAAATAGCCGCAAAGGGTAACCTTCAACACGACACTCAATAAAAAACCCGCGAACGCCCCGAAACCAGCCTTCAACGCATCCCCGGACGCCTTGCCTCCCAAAAGTTCCCCCACGAAAGCCCCCACGAAAGGACCCAGCAAGATCCCCCAAGGCGGAAACACGAACATACCGGCCACGGTTCCCACGGCACATCCCCAATTTCCCCACTTGGACCCTCCGCTATACTTAGTCCCCAGCATGGGCGTAACATAGTCCATCGCCTGTGCCAACACGACCAGCAATCCCCACACGACCAACTCCGTAACCGTAAATTCCGCATAACCCGTAAAATGCAGCAGCCACAAAGCCAAATACGCCACCGGCGGCCCCGGCAAGACCGGCAAAAAACACCCCGCCAATCCCACCAACAAACAGATAACGCCTAGTATAACCAATAAGATATCCATACAATCACTATTTACAATAATCCTTTATTTCACCAATTCTCCTTATTAATCAAATTCACCACGACTTTCACCATCATATCTTTTTCCTCCGTCCGGCTTTCCGCTATCATCAAGGTTAAAGCGACCAATGTATTATCAGCGATACGTTTCGTCCCATCCGGATTATATAAGATTCCATTATTATCGAGAAACCACAAGAAAAGCGTTGCGGCTATACGCTTATTACCATCGCTGAACGAATGATTTTTTGTAACCAGATAAAGAAGCATAGCCGCTTTTTCCTCTACCGAGGGATAAAGATCCTCCCCACCAAAAGTTTGGTAAATCTGTCCGATAGAGCTTTTGAAAGAGCCGTCTTTCTCGTTTCCGAATAAATTACTTCCACCAAATTTACTTTTCAATCCTTGGATAGCCAACATCGCATTTTCATAGGTAGCCTTAAACCGTTGCTCATTTGTCGTCGAATGAATATCCAATTGCTGATAGTCATACTTATCCAGTGTATCTAAGGCATAGGTATAGTCTACAACTACATCTAGTAACGTACGGCTTTCATCCGAGGAAAGAACCTCCTGACCCTTAACTGTACGACCGAGGACTTGTACAAGCAGCTTCAGTTCGTCGTATTTTTGTTGGGTCAGTTGTTTATTGACAGCGTAGCCTTTGACAAGGTATTCTTTTAGGATTTTATTCGCCCAGATACGGAATTGCGTACCACGCTTAGACTTGACACGATAGCCGACTGAGATAATGACATCAAGACTATAAACCCCAGTAGGCTTGTATTTGGAAAAAGTATTATGCAAAATTTGCATATTACTCATTTCCTCAAGTTCTCCTTCTTTAAAAACATTTCTGATATGCCGAGCTATTACCGATTGATCCTTTTGAAAAAGCTCCGCCATCTGCGCTTGCGTAAGCCATACTGTATCATTCTCCAATTTCACGTCAATTGAAGTCTCACCATCGGCTGTCCGATAAATAACGATCTTGCCATTTTCCATACGTTTCAGTTTTTAGGATATATAAATAGACAAAGATACAAACATTTCCCACCCTTAACTGTTTTGCTAAAAGCTAAATCTAAACATATATATTTATGCACAAACATTTACGCCTGACATGTTATGCTTTGTTGTGCTTGCTGGTACCGATCGGGGTAATGGCGCAGACAGAGCATACGTATTTAGACCGTGCCCTACCCGGGTCATGGTCTGAGGAAGGAAGTGATTTCCAGCAGACACTTCCCGTAGAAGATAATTGGTGGAGGAATTTTAAGGACCCGTTGCTGGACTCGCTGATAGAAGTAGCCGTGAAACAAAACTATTCCGTGCAAATGGCGATGGACAGGATCGCCATGGCAAAAGCCAACCTGCGGTCGGCACAAGGAAGCTACTCGCCCACCCTAGGGCTTTCCGCCGGATGGACACGGCAACAAAGTAGCGGCAATATCAATCAGGTACCCAAGGCGATCACCCAATATTCCAGCGCTACCGTAGATATGAACTGGGAGGTGGACGTATTCGGGAGTATCCGGAACCGGGTGAAAGCGGAGAAAGAGAATTTCGCCGCCTCGAAAGAGGAATACAACGCCGCCATGGTCTCCCTTTGCGCTCAAGTAGCCTCCTCCTACATCAATATGAGGGAACTGCAACAAGAGGTAAAGGTAGCGCAACAGAACTGCCGCTCCCAACAGACGGTCGTACAGATCACCCAGAAACGGTATGAGACCGGGCTAGTCTCTAAACTGGACGTAGCGCAGGCGCAATCCGTATACTACAGCACGAAAGCCTCCCTACCGATGCTGGAGGCCGGTATCATCCAATACGCAAACTCCTTGGCGATCCTGTTAGGCCTGTACCCTTCCGATCTGCAAAAGATCATGGAGACAGACGCTTCCTTGCCGGAATATATCGAGCCGGTCGGTGTAGGGCTACCGGCAAACCTGTTGCTACGCCGTCCGGATGTACGTGCGGCAGAACGGCAGGTCAATGCGCTTGCCGCCTCGCTCGGGGCCTCTAAGTCCGATTGGTGGCCGAAAGTATTCGTGAAAGGCTCGGTCGGTTTCGCCTCCCACGACTTCGACAAGCTGGCGAATCATAATAGCTTGACCTATGAGATCGCCCCTACCCTTACGTGGAACTTCTTCCAAGGCACCCAGAAGATACAGGCTACCCGGTTGGCGAAAGCCCAGTTGGACGAGTCGATCCGGCAATTCAACCAGACCGTGCTTACCTCCGTACAGGAAGTGGATAACGCCATGAGCTCGTACAAGAACTCGATCAAGCAGATCGTAGCCCTCCGGGAAGTGGTAAACCAAGGAAAACAGACCTTGGATCTTTCCCTTGACCTCTATAAGCAGGGCCTTACGCCTTTCCAAAACGTACTGGACGCGCAACGCTCCCTCCTCACCTACCAGAACCAATTGACACAGGCTCAAGGTAGCTCACTACTGAACTTGATACAGCTTTATCAGTCATTGGGCGGAGGATGGAATCCTATGTAGGCCGTTCGATCGGATCGAACAAAAGCCCACTCAAACAATTAATATAAATAATCATTAAAGACAAAAGATATGAAGACATTTGTTTACATAGGGATTATCGGAGCCTCCGCCTTATTACTGGCGTCTTGCAAGGGGAAAAGCAAGCCGATGGAAACGCCCGTGCCCTCCATAAGCGTATCCACGCCGATCGTGAGGGACATTACCTTGACTAAAGAATACCCCGGATACCTTAGTTCACAACTGAAAGTAGACTTGGTAGCCCGTGTCAACGGATACTTGCGTACCTCTTACCTCAAGGCCGGAAGCCGGGTGAAGAAGGGCGATCTTATCTTCGTGATCGAACCGGACACCTATCAAGATAACGTCACCCAAGCCGAGGCTTCCGTAAAGACCTCCAAAGCCCAGCTGGAATATGCACGCAGTAACTACGAGCGTATGAAGGAGGCGGCTAAGAGCGGCGCCGTAAGCCAGATACAAGTGATCCAAGCGGAGGCTACCGTATCGGAGTCTGAGGCTGCCGTGAAGAATGCCGAGGCGGAGTTGAATACCGCACGGACCAACTTGAGCTATTGCTATATCCGTGCGCCTTTCGACGGTGCGGTTACCCGGGCCAGCTACGATATAGGTAATTACATCAACGGAGCCGTCCAGCCGGTTACCTTGGCCACCTTATACAAGGACGACTTGATGTTCGCCAATTTCAATATCGAGGATAACCAGTTCATGAAGATGATGCTGGAAGCCGCCCGCAACGATAGCACCGTGAAACTTCCGACCGAGATCCTCGTCAGCATAGGCAAGAATGGCGGCAATGCGTATACGGGCCGGCTGGATTATCTATCCCCAAATATCGACCTATCGACCGGTACCCTGAACGTACGTGCCAATCTGGATAACCCGAAGCATGTATTGAAGAGCGGCTTATACGTCACCATCACCCTGCCGTATGCCGAGCAGCCGAATGCGGTCTTGGTTCGCGACGCCTCGATCGGTACCGACCAATTAGGGAAGTACCTTTATATCGTGAACGACTCCAATGTCGTACGATACCGTCCTATCGAGGTGGGCCAATTGGTAGACGATACGCTTCGCCAAGTGACCGCCGGTATCAGCCCCAAAGATTCCTATGTCACCTCCGCCCTGCTTAAGGTACGGGATGGCATGACTATCAAACCTATAAAATAAGCAAGCTATGGTAAAGTTCTTTATTAACAGACCGATATTCGCCACCGTACTTGCTCTGATCATCGTCGTAGCGGGTTTGGTCACCCTCAATATATTACCGATCGCCCAGTATCCGGAGATCACGCCGCCTACCGTACAGGTATCCGCCGTTTATCCCGGGGCGGACGCACAGACCGTAGCGCAGACCGTAGGTTTACCGATCGAGCAACAGGTAAACGGCGTGGACGGTATGCTTTACATGAGTTCAAACTCCTCCAGTTCGGGGGCTTACTCCCTGACGATCACCTTCGCCGTGGGAACGGATATCGACATGGCGACCGTCATGGTGCAAAACCGGGTGAGTATCGCCCAAAGTAGCTTGCCGGAACCCGTGATCGTACAAGGTATCACCACCCGCAAGCAATCCTCCAATATTGTGATGATGCTTACCCTAAGTTCCAAGGATTCCATTTACGACGGGTTGTATTTAAGTAATTACGCCACCTTAAATATGATAGACCAGCTAACCCGCCTGCCGGGTGTAGGCTCGGTACAGGTAATGGGAGCCGGAAACTATAGCATGCGTATCTGGCTAGACCCGGAGGCGATGCGTATCCGTAACTTGACGCCGGACATGGTCTATCAAGCCATATCCACGCAAAACGCCCAAGTATCCGCCGGTTACGTAGGCCAACCGATTCTACGGGCGGATAACCCCTATCAATATACCTTGACCGTGAAAGGACGGTTGACGACACCGGATGAGTTCGGCAATATTGTCCTTAAGACCGGGCAAGGTGGCAAGATCCTGCGATTGAAGGATATCGCCCGCATAGAGTTGGGTAGCTCCTCTTACAACGTGGTCTCTAAATTAAGCGGACAGCCGACTGCTGCGATAGCGATCTACCAGTTGCCGGGTTCCAACTCATTGGATGTATCGAAGGTGGTAAAGGCCAAGATGAAAGAATTAGGCAGTTCCTTACCCGAAGGCGTGGAATACAAAGTGACCTTGGATACGACCGAGGTGATCGACGCCTCCATCCATGAGGTGCTTATCACGTTCTTGGAGACAACCTTGCTGGTGGTCTTGGTTATCTTCTTATTCTTACAGAATTTCCGGGCGGTAGTCATCCCGTTCATTACGATTCCGGTCTCATTGATCGGTACGCTGGCGGTCATGGCGGCTTTAGGCTTCTCCATTAATACGTTGACCTTATTCGGCTTGATTCTGGCGATAGCGGTGGTGGTAGACGACGCCATCGTGGTGGTAGAGAACTCCACCCGGCTCCTCGATACCGGAAAATATACGGCCCACGAGGCGGTATCGAAGGCCATGGATGAGATCGTAGGGCCTATCGTGGGCGTGGTATTGGTATTATTGGCGGTATTTATCCCGACAACGTTTATCAGCGGTATCTCCGGGCAGCTCTATAAGCAATTCGCCTTGACAATCGCCGCCGCTACCGTATTAAGCGGATTTAACTCGCTTACGCTTACGCCCTCGCTTTGCGCCCTTTTCTTGGAGAAGAATACGGAAGAACCAAAATTCTTCCTCTTCAAAGGATTCAATAAGGTATACGGAAAGACTCAGAAGATGTACGACTCGATCGTGGAGCGGATGCTGAAACGACCGGGAGCGGCGATGATCGTTTACGGTATCATCACGGCGGTAGCGGTTATCTTGTTTATGCGCTGGCCGACAACCTTTATACCCGAAGAGGATGACGGCTATTTCCTAGTCGTATCCCAATTACCCCCGGCGGCGAGCTTGAACCGGACGGAGGCGGTCACCAAGCAGATCGACGAGATCCTAAAGACGTACCCCGAGGTGAAATCATTCATCAGCGTTAGCGGATTCTCCGTGATGGGTGGAGGGGAGCAATCCAATACGGCCACCTTCTTCGTGATCCTAAAGAACTGGAACGAACGTAAAGGTAAGGAGCATACGGCAGAGGCCGTGACCAACCGTTTCAACCGGGAGGCATCGGCTATCCAAGAAGCGCAGGTATTCGGTATGGTACCGCCAGCTATCCCGGGGTTGGGCGCTTCGGGCGGCTTGCAACTGCAATTGGAGGATCGTAAGAACCTAGGTCCGACGGAGATGCAGCATGCCGTGGAGACATTGCTGGCCAGCTACCGCTCGAAACCGCAATTGCTGAACCTTTCTTGTATGTATCAGGCCAATACCCCGCAGTATCTACTGAAGATAGACCGGGATAAGGTGCAGATGCTCGGTCTTCAGTTGAATCAAGTATTCTCCACGCTCAGCTATTATATGGGAGCGGCGTACGTGAACGATTTCGTGGAGTTCGGACGTATTTACCAAGTTAAGATCGAGGCGAACGGAGAGGCGCAGAAAGTGATCGATGATGTACTCCGTTTGAGTCTGGCGAATAGTAAAGGAGAGATGGTACCCTTCTCCTCTTTTATCGAATTAGACGAGCAATTGGGATTAGACCAGATCAACCTATATAATATGTATTCATCGGCGGCTATTACTTGTATCGCCAACCCGAAATATAGCTCTGGAGAAGCGATCCTAGCGATGGAGGAGCTGATACAGGAACAATTAGGTGATAATTTTGGATATGAATGGACCTCGGTCGCTTATCAAGAGACGAAAGCAGGATCTACGACGGTGATTATTTTCGCCATGGCGTTGCTAGTCGCTTTCTTGGTTCTCTCGGCTCAATATGAGAGCTGGACAAGTCCGTTGGCGGCTATCATGGGTTTGCCGATCGCCTTGTTGGGAGCTATTATCGGCTGCTGGGTGATGGGGGTTCCGGTAAGCGTATATACCCAGATCGGTATTATCTTATTGATCGCCTTGTCCGCCAAGAATGGTATCTTGATCGTAGAGTTCGCCCGGGATTTCCGAAAGGAAGGTAATCCGATACGGGATTCCGCCTTGGAAGCCGGACACGTTCGTTTACGTCCGATCCTGATGACCTCGTTCGCCTTTGTATTGGGTGTCATGCCTTTGCTTTTCGCTACCGGAGCGGGAGCGGCCAGCCGTATATCCTTAGGTGCGGCGGTAGTATTCGGTATGGCTATCAATACGATATTCGCCACGATGTTCATCCCTAACTTCTATGAACTGATGCAGACCATCCAAGAGAAATGGCTGGATAAAGGAAAGAAGACGGATGATACGCCTAAACAATAGAAAGTTTCCAATCCTCTAATGAGGCAAAAAGAGAATAGCCATGGGTTTAGCCATGGCTATTCTTTTTTACTCCCTTCGGATACATTATTATATATTCTATGATTGGAATTAGGCGATTCCCAACAACTCTACCTCAAATATTAATGTGGAGAAAGCAGGGATCGGACCCGAGGCACGATTACCATAACCCAAACTGTAAGGGATATAGATTATCCATCTATCCCCTACCCGCATTTCTTGAAGAGCCAATTGCCAGCCTTCAATCACTTGGTTCAAGCGAAAGGCTTCCGGGCAACCCCGTTTCCATGAGTTATCAAATTCCCTTCCGTTAATCAACGTTCCTTTATAATGTACGGAAACGACGCTTTCCCGATTAGGAGAGACTTTGCCTGTACCCGCTTGTATTACCTTATATAATATACCGCACGGTAATGTCCGGGTTCCCTCTTCCGAAGCGATCCCGTCCAAATACAATAGATTCTTCTCTTTGTACTCCTCTTTTCTACTCATATATATTACATTATCTTACATTTAGCTCCGCAAATGTAGCAAATAGAAATAGAAACGCAATGGCATGGTAACACAATAGACATGCCAAACGTTCAAATACTATCATTATATGAATCTGATTCCCGCTTTTTTTATCATAGATCAAGAAAACATAGGAATCCGCAAAAAACATGCTATAAAACATACCACGTATGGAATAACGCCGTATATTTGTGTCGTAAAACATAATTGTAAAGCAAATATGGTAAAGAGATTGTTTAAACGTTACATCGATTTGCTAGGGTTTCAACCTTGGACAATTTGGGTTTACCGCATGTGGTAAACCTCACGATGAAAAAGAGGAAGGTTTAGGTTAAGGTTATCAGAAGTCCGGGATTAGGTTAGTAATAGGTTAAAAGGTTAAAGGTTTAGGTTTTCAATTCATTCGTTACTCGGACTTCAAAAGTTATGTGAGATTTAGAACGTGTCGAAAGACACAGATTTATTAATTAAAAAGAAAATGAGCTATGAAAAGTTTTATTAGACATTTTTTGGATAGCTGCTTGAGATCACTCGCTGCTATCGGTCAGTCGGAGTTAACAAAATGGGGTTACAATAAATAAGTAACACCCCATTTTACCGGGAAGGTGAACATTTGATTTTTTCAAACCATACCGCGGTTGCTTGGCATCTTGCCAGACAACCGCTTTTTTGTATCCATACCTTTTAAACAAGGTATCTTAGTTTCATTGAGAAAGTATCCTAAGTTCATTGGCGAAGTATCTTAGGTGTATGGGGCGATGAAACTAAGATACTTTTATAACTCATGCGCCTATCCCCACTGAGTTTCTACTACCCATCTATATATTTATAGATATTAACTATTTGACAACTGTCTAACAACATCTTATTTTTGTCAGGAAGTTAAAAACAATTGTTGTTTCTAAACAGTTTTATTTAAAGATTACTTTATCTAAAATTCTTTATTGCGACATAAAAAACTAAAGTTATGGAAGACAAAAAACTAACTGCCGCCAACGGGCGCCCTGTTGCGGACAATCAGAACGTACAAACAGTGGGGCCACGTGGCCCGATGTTATTACAAGACCCTTGGTTCATTGAGAAGCTAGCGCACTTCGACCGTGAAGTGATCCCAGAAAGACGCATGCACGCCAAAGGTTCCGGCGCATTCGGTACCTTTACCGTTACACATGATATCACAAAGTATACGAAAGCGGCTATTTTCAGCGAGGTAGGCAAGAAAACTGACTGCTTTGTCCGTTTCTCCACCGTAGCCGGAGAGCGCGGAGCAGCCGACGCAGAGCGTGATATCCGTGGATTCGCCATGAAATTCTACACAGAGGAGGGCAACTGGGACTTAGTGGGTAACAACACCCCGGTATTTTTCTTGCGTGATCCCCTAAAATTCCCTGACTTGAATCATGCGATCAAACGTGACCCGAAAACGAATCTACGAAGCGAGGATAACAACTGGGATTTCTGGACTTTGCTTCCCGAGGCCCTGCATCAAGTAACGATTACGATGAGTTCTCGCGGCATTCCTTACTCTTATCGACATATGCATGGTTTCGGTAGCCATACGTACAGTTTTATCAACGATAAGAACGAACGTATCTGGGTGAAGTTCCATCTCAGAACCCTGCAAGGTATCAAGAACTTGAGTGACGAGGAAGCGGCTGCGATCATCGCCAAGGATCGTGAATCCCATCAGCGTGATTTGTTCGAGAGTATCGAGCGTGGGGACTTCCCGAAATGGAAATTCCAGATCCAATTGATGACTGAAGAGCAGGCCGAGACCTATCCGATCAACCCATTCGACCTCACGAAAGTATGGCCGCATAAGGACTTCCCGTTAATGGATGTCGGTATCCTCGAGTTGAACCGTAATCCGGAGAATTATTTCCAAGACGTGGAGCAAGCCGCATTCAACCCGATGAATACTGTCGAAGGCATCGGCTTCTCCCCAGACAAGATGTTACAAGGTCGTCTATTCTCTTATGGCGACGCCCAGCGTTACCGCCTTGGCGTGAACCTAGAGCAGATCCCGGTGAACAAGCCCCGTTGTCCGTTCCATGCCTATCACCGTGACGGAGCGATGCGTGTAGACGGAAACTATGGAGCCGCAAAGGGTTACGAACCTAACAGCTTCGGCGAATGGAAAGACTCTCCCGAGAAGAAGGAACCGCCTTTGAAAGTACACGGGGATGTTTATAATTACAACGAGCGTGAGTACGATGATGATTACTACAGCCAACCGGGTGCCTTATTCCGTTTGATGCCGCCGGAAGAGCAACAGTTGTTATTCGGAAATACCGCCCGTGCGATGGGTAACGCCCAACTGTTCATCAAGCAACGCCACGTACGCAATTGCTACAAGGCAGACCCCGCTTACGGTAAGGGAGTAGCTGAAGCTCTAGGAATCAGCTTGGAAGAGGCCTTGAAAGAAGACCGATAAAGTAGTAAAGCTACGATAGAAAGCGATAAAAGAGGGATAACCCCAGTAATCCTATGGATGAACAGGTTATCTCATTCTTTTTTAGTAGGATAAGAGAGGATATGCCATGAGACCCCGATACTGATAAGCCCTAACAAAGCTTTCACCCACCAATAGCCGACTAGCAAAAGGGAAGTAATGATCGTAGATAGCCACATGATAGCGATCGTGATAATCTTGGAACGCAAAGGAATAGCCTTATCTTCCACAAAGCCCTTAATATGCGGCCCGAAATAACGATTGCTCATCACCCGGTTATAAAGTCTCTCCGAGCTACGGACATAAAACCAACAAGTCAGTAACCAAAAAGGAGTGGTCGGGAGCAAAGGGACAAAGATGCCGATCGCTCCCAATATGAGAAAAAATGTTCCTAACGTAATGTATATGATACGTCTCGTCCCGTTCATCAGCCAACCGTATATTCTGCGATTTGCTTGAAACCGTTCAAGAAGTCCGTTATATTCATCCGTTTCTTTCCGGCAAGTTGCAAGGAATGCAATCGAAGGAAACCATCCTCCACGGCCACATCGATATACGATTTATGATCTGTATGGATAGAACCTACCGGAAAGTTATGCGTTGCCGGACGCTTCTCCGTCTGGTAAACCTTCAAGACCATACGTTTGCCATCCGCTGAGATCAATTCCGTCCAAGCGGCAGGATAAGGAGAAAGCCCACGAACGAAATCATAGATCTTCTTCACCGGTTGGTTCCAGTCGATATGACAGGTATCCTTGAATATCTTCGGGGCCGGACGCAACTCGGCGGCATCCTTATAGAACTCCTCTTGAGGGATAGCGTCTGTTTTTCCATCCAACAGTAAGTCCACGGTCTCGGTAACCAACCCCGCCCCCATCGCCATCAAGGCATCGTGAACGGTTTCTACATCGTCGGTATCAGCGATCGGCAGATGTTTCTGACGGATGATCTTACCCGTATCAATCTCATGCGTAAGAAAGAAAGTAGTCACGCCGGTCTCCGTATCACCATTGATAACCGCCCAGTTGATCGGAGCGGCACCCCGGTATTGCGGAAGCAAGGAGGCATGCAGATTAAAAGTTCCCAGACGGGGCATATTCCAGACCACCTCCGGCAGCATACGAAACGCCACCACGATCTGCAAATCCGCCTGCAAGGCACGCAGTTCCTCTAAAAATGCCTCGTCCTTCAATTTCTCTGGCTGCAAGACCGGAAGACCCACCGATACGGCATATTGCTTCACAGCGCTCGGCTGAAGCACGCTACCATGACGGCCCATTGGCTTATCCGGCATCGTAATGACACCTACCACATTATATCCACCTTCTACCAAGGCACGCAGGCTCTCCACGGCGAAATCGGGAGTGCCCATATATACGATTCGTAAATCCTCTTTCTTCATATACAATAAATTGGATCTGTTTTTAACAAGTTAGTCCCCGGAAAAGTTATCGACCAATACCTCCCGATAGGAATTAAATATCTTCGATTTCGACATAAAGCCGATATAATGGCCATTCTCATCGACCACCGGAAGATTCCACGCTTTCGTATCATCAAACGTCTGCATGATCTGATCCATCGGCGTGTTGATTACGATCTTGGCCGGGGCGGAAACCATGAACTTCGATACATGGAAACGATTATACAACTCCGGACGGAACATGATATTCCGGATATTATCCAGCAAGACGATACCCAGCAACACGCCCCGCTCGTCCACGACAGGAAAGGTGTTACGTCCGCTTCGGGAAATGACCTTTACCATATCGCCCAACGTCATCTCCGGAGACACCATCTGGAAATCTTTCTCGATCACGCTATCCGCCCGTAGCAAGGTAAGCACCGCCCTATCCTTATGGTGCGTCAGCAACTCGCCTTTCTGCGCCAAACGCATGGAGTAGATGCTATGAGGCTCGAACATAAGGATCGTGATATAGGAACTGATCGAGACGATCATCAAGGGGAGGAACAAATCATACCCACCCGTCAGCTCGGCAATCAAGAAAACCCCGGTCAAAGGAGCGTGCATCACCCCGGACATAATGCCCGCCATACCCAGCAAAGCGAAATTCTTCTCTGAGATATACATCGTGAACGGGAAATAATTAGACGTATGCGCAAAGATAAAACCGGCGATACAGCCCAGATACAAACTAGGAGCGAAGATACCACCGCAACCCCCTCCGGCATTCGTGGCGCTGGAAGCGAATACCTTCGTAAGCAAGATCAAGGTCAAGAAGATCAAGACCCCGAAATACGTATCGTTCAGATCGTAAAACAAACTCTTGTCCATGATATGCGAGAACTGCCCGTTCAGCAACGAGCCGATCGTATCATAGCCCTCACCATATAGTGGGGGGAACAGGAATATCAAGATACTCAGCATCACGCCGCCCAACATGAACTTCTTCCAATACGTACCCAACTTCCGGTACATCCCTTCCACCTTGTTCATCACACGGGTAAAATAAAGGGATACCAATCCACAAAAAACACCCAGCAAGAGCACGTAAGGAATACGCTCGATCTCGAATGCCTCGGTCTGAGAGAACTTAAACATGGCCTCGGTGCCGGTAAAGATATAAGACATCGTAGCCGCCGTCACCGACGAGATCAGCAAAGGAAGCACGGAAGTCATCGTAAGGTCCAACATCAATACCTCGATCACGAACACCAACCCGGCGATAGGCGCCTTGAAGATACCGGCGATCGCTCCGGCGGCACCACATCCCACGAGCAACATCAACGTCTTCTGCTCCATCCTGAACACCCGTCCCAGATTAGAACCGATAGCCGCCCCTGTCAATACGATAGGAGCCTCCGCCCCGACCGATCCACCAAAGCCGATCGTCACGGAACTAGCTACGATAGACGTCCATGTATTATGCGGCTTGATACGGCTCTTTCGTTGCGAGATGGCATACAAGATCTTCGTCACCCCATGGCCGATATCGTCACGCACGATATATTTCACGAACAAGCCGGCCAACAAGATACCGATCACCGGATAAAGCAAATAGAGATAGTTCACGCCGTCAGCACTGAAATTACCCGTTAATACATGTTGTATGAAATGGATCAATTGTTTCAATATGATAGCGGCCGCAGCTGTGCAAATCCCCACGATAAAGCTGATAATAAGGATAAAATGCTTCTCCTTGATGCGCTTTTCCCGCCATAACAACAATTTATAGAATAACCCTTCGTTAGCCATTTTAAATACCTTTACCTGTAAACACTGTTTTAACTGTATAAATGAGAATCGTTATGTCCAGAATCAAGGACATATTCTCATAGTATAATATATCATATTCCAAGCGCTCGATCATCTCATCCACGCTGCCGGCATATCCATATTTCACCATACCCAACGAGGTGATTCCCGGACGTACGTTATGCAGCAGATAGTAGAAGGGGGCTTTCCTCACGATCCGCTCGATGAAATATTTACGTTCCGGACGGGGGCCAACTAGCGACATATCCCCTTTCAGCACGTTCCAGAACTGCGGTAACTCGTCCAAGCGGTATTTCCGCATCACCCGTCCGAAGGGAGTAATACGGGAATCGTCCTCGGAAGAGAGTAACGGACCTTCTTCCTCGGCGTTCGTATACATCGTACGAAACTTATAGATCATGAAAGGCTCGCCCATGTATCCGATCCGTTCCTGACTGAAAAACACCGGGCCGGGGGAATCCCGCTTCACCCGCCAAGCGATATACAGGAACAAGGGAGATAAGAGCACCAAGAAAATCAGAGATAACATCTTATCCATAAAGAGCTTTACATTCTGCTCGATGGGCAAGAAGTTATTATCCGTCACGTCCACCAGCGGAACGCCCTTTATCGCCTTGATCTTTACTTGCGATAATGAACTGGATTTATCCGCCAATATCTTGATCGGCCGTTTATAGCAATATAACGAATACAGGATATCCATCAAACGGCTATTATCCACCGTCTCCAAGGCGACAACCAGCTCATCCACCTTTTTCTCCTCTACGATCACCGGCAAAGATTCCAGCCTACCGATCACACGATCTCCGGCGACCCCGCCCTTTTTCTCCGTACCATCGGAGACAAAACCGACGATATTATAACCCAAACCATACAGGTCGTCGGCAATACACGCCGCCTTCTTCCCCGCCCCAATCATCAATACATTCAACGCCCATTCCCTGCACTTTATCTTCCGTAACCCGGCCTGCGTAATCAATAACCGGGGAATATACGTTAAGACAAACTGCAATCCCCATAAAGAGAAAAACATATCATAATACACATGATAAGAACGGGGCAAGTCATTCAGCACTAAGGCAAAAAACAAGATCACGACACCGATCGACACGCTCCCAAGGGTAGAGAACAACTCAGTAAGCCTCGACTTACCGAACGGTTTATTATAATAACCGGAAAACCAATATAATACGAACCAGAAAAACGGGATCAATAGCTGCCCCTTCAACGAGGGGATATGCAGCAAAAAGGCCCCGACGGTATCAAACCCTTCATACACCGCCACCTCCTCATAGCGTATCAGGTTAAATAATAACCAGACTACCGACGACGCTATAAAATCCGAGACAATATATTTTCCGGCTTGTACGCTTTTCTTCATCCTTATCTAATTACCTGCACAAGCCCACCGGCTCCTAGCTTGATAATGCCGGACGGAGCGGCCTTGCTCATATCGTCCTGACGATAACTCACGATATAATCCACACCCTCCTTGATCACCTCCGATACCTCGCTGAAATTAGCGGGAGAAGGCTCGCCGCTTACGTTGGCGGAAGTAGAGACCAAAGGTTTACGGAAGCGCTCGCACAATTTCTTGGAGAACTCCTCGTTCGTGATGCGAATACCCACGCTACCATCGGCTCCCAATAGATTTGTCGCCAAGTTCTTGGCACTTGAGTAAATGATGGTCAACGGCTTATCAGACACGCTAATCAAATCCCAAGCGATATCGGGAACATCCGACACGTACCTATCCAATTTAGCCTCGCTGTCCATCAAGACCAACATAGCCTTATTGTCTGCCCTTCGCTTTAGCTCGTACACTCTTTGTACGGCTTTCTCATTGGTAGCGTCGCAACCAATTCCCCAGATAGTGTCTGTAGGATAAAGTATTATGCCGCCTGCGGCCATTACTTCGCAAGCTTTTTTAATATCTTCCGTCATTGTATTTTATAATATTTAGGCAAATGTACGAATCATTCTCCTACTTCAAAAAAATAATTACAAAAAAACTATTTTCTTTAAGCCATACCGGATATACCATATTTAATTTCTAACTTTACGGGTTGAAATATATTGCGGAAATCTCGCCTTTGTCATACGGTAGATTAAGGATGACAAGGTATCCGTAGTATCAGGCAAGCAAAAAAGAAAAAAACAATATATAATGATTAACAAATGGAACTTTCAAACCCCATCAGAAGAAGAGTTACATAAGAGAGACCAATTGGTGGCTGAATTAGGATTCAGCCCGGTGATCTGTCTCTTGCTCGTTCAACGAGGTATCACTTCGATCGAAGAGGCGAAGAAATTCTTTAAACCCAGCTTGAACGATTTGCACGACCCGTTCCTTATGCCGGATATGGATAAGGCGGTGAGGCGCTTGAACAAAGCCTTGGGGAATAAAGAAAAGATTTTGATCTACGGCGATTACGACGTGGATGGAACGACAGCGGTATCGCTCGTCTTCAAGTATTTAAGACCTTACTCGTCTACCTTGGATTTCTATATCCCAGATCGATACGACGAGGGGTACGGTATCTCTTACAAGGGTATCGATTATGCCGCCGAGAACGGCGTGTCGCTGGTTATCTCGCTGGATTGCGGTATCAAAGCGATCGAGAAGATCGAGTACGCCAAGGAGAAAGGTATCGACTTTATTATTTGCGACCACCATATGCCGGACGCCACTTTGCCGGACGCTGTCGCCGTATTGGATGCCAAGCGCTCGGATTCTATCTATCCGTATGAGCATTTATCGGGTTGCGGAGTGGGATTCAAGTTCATGCAGGCGTTCGCCAAGAGTAATAATTTCCCGTTCTCGGATCTGGAGAAGTTGTTGGAACTGACGGCGGTCAGTATCGCCTCGGATATCGTCCCGATTACGGGAGAGAACCGCATCCTCGCCTATTACGGGCTGAAGCAATTGAACAGCAACCCCAGCCTCGGGCTGAAAGGGATCATCGATATCTGCGGATTGACCGGAAAGGAGATCACGATCAGTGATATCGTATTCAAGATCGGTCCCCGTATCAACGCTTCCGGCCGTATGATGAACGGGAAGGAGGCGGTGGAACTGCTACTGTCCAAGGATAGCGCCAGTGCCCGGGAGAAGAGCGAGAGCATCAACCAATATAATGAGGAACGCCGGGAATTGGACAAGAAGATCACCGACGAGGCGAACGCTGTCATCGACGAAGTAGAGAACATGGATGACCGGAAGGCGATCGTGGTGTATAACCCGGGATGGCACAAAGGCGTGATTGGTATCGTAGCGTCCCGTTTGACCGAGAAGTATTACCGTCCGGCGGTCGTTCTTACCAAATCGTCCGAGTTGATCACCGGATCGGCACGTTCCGTAACGGGTTTCGATATTTACAAGGCGATAGAGAGTTGCCGGGATTTATTGGAGAATTTCGGGGGACATACCTACGCCGCCGGGCTTTCCCTTCGGGAGGAGAACCTAGAGGCATTCACCGAGCGTTTCTTGAAGATCGCATCCGAGGAGATCATACCGGAACAGATGATCCCACAGATCGATATCGACGCTATCTTGGATTTGAAAGAGATCAACCAGAAGTTCGTGAACGACCTAAAGAAGATGAGCCCGTTCGGACCGGACAACCAGAAGCCTGTATTCTGCTCGCTTGGCGTAAAGGACTACGGCACCAGTAAGCTCGTGGGTAAGGAACTGGAGCATCTCAAGCTGGAATTGATCGACGGAAACTCAAGCACCCCCATGCACGCCATCGCTTTCGGCATGCACAGGCACAACGACCATATCAAGGGTATGAAGCCTTTCAACATCTGCTACACGGTGGAGGAGAATACCTACAACGGCAACACCTCTATCCAGCTGATGATCAAAGACATCAAACCCGACGATATATGAGGAGGACAGGTGGACGTCTACCATAAGATATTAGAGAAGTATTGGGGATACCCTGCTTTTCGCCCCTTGCAGGAGGATATTATCCATTCCGTCTGTGCCGGAAAAGATACGCTTGGGCTGATGCCTACAGGTGGTGGTAAATCCATCACCTTTCAGGTGCCGGCCTTGGCGATGGAAGGGATTTGCATCGTCGTCACTCCCTTGATCGCCTTGATGAAAGACCAAGTGGAGAACTTACGCCGGGTCGGCATCAAGGCTACGGCTATTTATTCGGGCATGAGCCGGCAAGAGATTATCACGCAACTGGAGAATTGCATCTTCGGGGGGTATAAGTTTTTGTATGTCTCCCCGGAGCGGCTTAGTACGGATATTTTCCGGATCAAGATGGAGGCCATGCAAGTTTGTTTGCTAGTGATCGACGAGAGTCACTGTATCTCGCAATGGGGATATGATTTCCGTCCTTCTTACCTCAATATCGCTGAGATCCGGGACTTATTGCCGGGTGTTCCGGTATTGGCCTTGACCGCCACGGCTACCCCGGAAGTGGTGAATGACATACAAGAGCGTCTGCGGTTCAAGGAGAAGAACGTATTTCAAAAGAGCTTCGCCCGCAAAAATCTGGCTTATATTGTCCGGAAGACGGAAGATAAGTTAAATACACTCGTTTATATATTGGGAAAAGTTCCGGGTACGGCCATCGTATATGTCCGCAACCGGAAACGCACCAAGGAGATCGCCCTCATGCTGCAACAGGCGGGTATCTCCGCCGATTTCTTCCATGCCGGGTTAAACCGTGACGAGAAAGAACTGCGTCAGGCCCGTTGGAAAAACAACGAGTGCCGGGTAATCGTATCGACCAACGCTTTTGGTATGGGTATCGATAAGCCGGACGTGCGATTGGTCGTGCATATGGATATGCCGGGATCGTTGGAGGAATATTATCAAGAGGCCGGACGCGGGGGGCGTGATGAGAAGAAAGCCTTCGCCGTGGCTCTTTGTTCCTCCACGGATAGCGCCAAGCTAAAGAAACGGCTGGCGGATGAGTTTCCGGACAAGGAGTTTATCTATCGGGTCTATGAGGCGTTGGGTAATTATTACCAGATCGCCGTAGGGTACGGGCTAGATACGGTACACGATTTCTCATTGACGGATTTCTGTTCCGCTTATAAGTTCTCTTTATTGCAAGCGCATCATGCCTTGAAGATCCTTGGGCTATCGGGCTATATCGAATATACGGAGGAGGTAGACAACGCTTCCCGCCTGATGTTCACAGCTACCCGTGACGAGCTTTACAGGTATTTAAGTGAGAACAAGCGAACGGATGAGGTGATTCAGACAATCTTGCGTTCTTACACCGGGTTATTCGCAGATTATGTTTATATAGATGAGAGCGTAATCGCCACCCGTGCGAGAGTGACACCTCACGAGGTGTATGAGAGCTTGGTAGGTTTATCCAGATACCGGATCGTAAACTACATCCCGCATAAGAAAACCCCGTTGATTATCTATACCCAGACCCGGGAGGAACAGCGGTACCTTTCCATACCCCGCTCGGCGTATGAGGAACGCAAGGAGCGTTTCGGGAAACGGATCGAGAAGGTGCTGGAATATATCAACGAGGAGCGGGTATGCCGTAGCCGCATGCTCCTATCCTATTTCGGCGAGGAAGATTCCGCCCCTTGTGGCTGTTGCGACGTATGCCTATCGAAGCATGAATCACAGCTTATGAATTGGGAATTCAACGCTATCCGGGAAAGTCTCATAAAGATATTGGCCGGGGAATCCCCTATCCCCGTGAAAGAACTTATTGAGAAATTACCTTTCCCTCAAGAGAAAATCCTCACGGCCATCCGCTTTCTGGCGGATCAAGATCCCCAATTCACATTAAGCGACGGCTGTCTATCGCACGAGGATTCAGCAAAATAGCACGATGCCCATCGTAAGCTCCTTAGAATGCCCATTGTTAGCTTGCTAGAATGCCCATCATAAGGAGCTTACAATGGGCATTCTAATAAACCATGTATCACCGCTTATAATTACTCCGATTAGATACTTGTTTTTCCGTCGGGAAATCAGCGGGAACCTTTTGGGTTACCTTGCCGGTAGCGGCCCATTCCGCACCTCTTAACAAGGTAATCTGGAAGCCGGCGCATTGCATAGCCGGACAATTCTCTACCGTTTCCCCCGCGTGCCCTAACATCGTATGAAATATACGGGCATTCCCATAATCAACCGTAAAGATCAACGGCTCCTCACGGCCGGAACCTCCGGTCTCCTTATCCGAATAAGCCGTATACAAGCAATCCTTTATATTTCCCGGGCCACGCATACGATCATATAACTCATCCTGCGCATGTTTCCATTTATTCGGCAGCCCCTTCATGATCGGATGCTCATGGTTCCGGGCATTCAGCACATACTCATGCTGCTTGCCATGAGAGCCACCCACGCCCGCCGAGCTATCCTTTATCAACTTACCATCGCTCCAATATACATAGGGTCCCGCTTTCTCATCCCGGTTCTCCCAACCGCCCAAGGCACAAATCTTATTGTATTCCGGCCAGTTCACGAAGGCGTTATCAGCGGCATGATAGATCACGACACCTCCACCCCCTTGCACATACTCCAAGAAACGACGGTTCGTCTCCTCCGGCCAAGCATCCCCATTATAATCCAGCACCACCAGCTCGTAAGGACTGAAATCCAAGACAAAGCCGGACATATCCTTCCCCGCCTCCGGAGAGACCGCAAAATCCACGGAGAAGCGTCCCGAGTTCTCCAATATCTGTTTAAGCACCACATGGCTCACCTGCCAATTATGGTTATTCTGCCCTGTTATTAATAACGTCTTGATCGGCTTACGGGCCGACATGCCACATACAACCAATAAAGCGGCCAAAAGGAAAACGATCTTCCTACAAAATACATGTCTCATGATATGAATAAGATTTAAGTAAACTATAAATTATCCGTCTTTATTTATCATAACAAAGGGAAGCGGCACCGAATAGCCCCGGATTCTCCAGTTTAGAGAAACGTATCTTCAAGTTCTTGATAGAGTTCGGATAAGCGAAATCCTTCAAATCCTCATACATGCTCTCCTCAAACAACTCATGGGCGGCGGTCACCGAGCCTCCGAAGACGATCATCTCCGGATCTACCGTCAATACCACGATCTTGATAGCGGCGGCCACATGTACGCCCAACTGCCGGTAAGCCTCCAGCGCCTGCTCGTCCTTCCGCATCGCACGGGTGTACATCTCCTTCCCATCCACGCCCCATACGTTCATGAAATAGGAACCGCTACAGAAATATTCCAAGATCTGTCCTTGGTAGGGAATCATGCCAAATTCTCCCGAGCCACAATTAGCGTCGGCCAACAGCTTGCCATTCTGGATAATTCCACCCCCCAAACCCGTACCCAAGGTGAGGCCCACGAAGTTATCAACCGTCTTTCCTTCGCCAAAGATACGCTCACCCAGAGCGAAGCAATTCGCGTCGTTATCCACATAAACCGGCACGGAGAAGCAAGCCTCCAAGATCTCCTTCAAATGTACCTCCTCCCAATGCGGGATATTCACCACGTTATATACGATCCCCTTCTCACGATCCACCACGCTCGGCACACCGATACCGATAGCTACCACACTCTCGTCCCACACGGAACGGATCACCTCTATCAAAGCCTCCAATGTCTCCTCGCAATCCGCGGCGTCCTTGGGAGTCGGAGCGCTCCCCTGAGCCACTAATCGATCCCCTACGATACGGCCGGCACGCATATTCGTCCCCCCTAAATCCACTCCGATATAAGCGTTTTTCTTCTCTACACTCATTCTTTCCACGATATTAAATTAGATTATACTCCCACAAAGCTAACAAAAAAGGCAATGCTACGAATAACATTGCCTTTTAAACTGGTAAATTTAATACATCTATGCTTTTTATTTTCCCCGGCGTCAACTCCATCCAGCACGTATACCGACATCGCCTCACGCCTACGTTCGCATAGGCCAACGTCGATATACGTGTGAGGCAATGCCGGTATACGTGTAAGACGGCACCATTATAACTACCGCATCAAGCGAAGAACAAGATCAATAATTGCGCCGTAAGCACCCGCAAAAACATGGTCAATGGGTATACCGTTGCGTAACCTACGGAAGGAGCGTCGTTTCCAGCCGTAGCGTTCGAGTAAGCCAAAGCGGGCGGATCCGTCGTACTACCGGCGATCAAGCCCATTAAGGTGAAATAATTGATCTTATAGAAATAGCGGCCTACACAACCGATGATCAGTAAAGGAACCGTCGTGATAATGAAACCGTAACCGATCCAAGCGAATCCACCGTTGTTCACGATCGTATCCACAAAACCATCGCCGGCGCTGATACCCACGCAAGCGAGGAAGAGGGTGATACCGATCTCACGCAACATCAAGTTAGCGCTCTGGGTCGTATAGGTAACCAGCTTATAACGGTAACCAAAACGGCTAATCAAGATAGCCACGATCAGCGGACCTCCCGCCAAACCTAACTTAACCGGTTGCGGAATGCCCGGGAACGTGATAGGAATACTACCCAAGACAATACCGAGGGCAATGCCGATAAAGATCGTGATCAAATTCGGCTCGTTCAAGCGTTTCATGGAGTTACCCAATACCTTCTCCACATTGGAGACAGCGGTTTCGGTACCCACCACATTCACACGATCACCCACTTGCAACGTCAGGCCCGGCGTAGCGACCAAGTCCACGCCCGCACGGTTGATACGGGTGATATTGATACCATATAATTTACGCAGTTTCAACTGCCCCAGCTTCTTGCCGTTCAACTCCGGTTTCGTGATCAAGATACGGCGGTTGATAAACTGGCTCTCCATACGAATCCATTGCTTGCGCTCCATATCGATCTCCTCGCCGATGAATGTCTTTACGGACTCGGCATCTTGATCAGTCGTGATCACGAAAATCTTATCATCCTCATTCAAGATCGTACCGGCGGAAGCGATCTCGATCTGCTTGTTATCATTACGCCATACACGGGAAATCACGAAATCCAGATGATCCATCAAACCGGATAACTCCCCTACCGTCTTACCGAAAACCGCAGGGTTCTTTACGACCAGCGAGATCGGTTTCGCCTCATTCGTATGCGAGGCATCCTCCTTATTCAAATCGTCATTCTCCTTATCGAAATTCACACGGAATACGTAACGTACGAAAATGATCGAAAGAATAATACCGATCACGCCCAGCGGATAAGCCACGGCGTAACCCAAGGCGATCGTATTATCAGAAACCCCGTACATATCGGAATAAGCCTGCTGAGCCGCACCTAATCCGGGGGTATTCGTCACCGCCCCCGATAAAATACCCACCATCGTAGGCATCGGAATACCTGTCACGAAATGCAATACCAAAGCCGTAGCCACGCCAAGGAAGACAATTCCACAGGCTAGCATATTCAACGTGATTCCCCCCTGCCTAAAAGACGAGAAGAAACCCGGCCCGACTTGCATACCTACCGAATAAACAAATAAGATCAATCCAAATTCCTTAAAGAAATGAATCACATTGTGGTTAACCGTAAACCCAAAATGCCCTAAAATAATACCTACAAACAACACCAAGGTAATCCCAAGCGAAATCCCAAACACCTTTATCTTTCCCAACTGAATGCCGGCGGCAATCACGAAAGATAGTAAAAGGATAGAATGCCCGATACCTTCTCCCCATAATAAATCGTTTATCCAATCCATGCTAAAATCTTTAAAAATCTTATTACCTATTAATAAAGACGCGAAGTTAGGCATTTACTTTGTGTTTTACAACATAACACCTATATTTACCTTTTAAATTAAAATCTCATGAAAAAGATATATTACATTTTATCAGCATTGTTCCTTTGCGTGGTAGCCACCTCGGCGCAAGAAGCTGGAAAAACGGTAGTTATTAAAACCAATGTAGGTACTATGAAGGCCATCCTGTACGATGATGTGCCTAATCACACCCGTACTTTTATCGAACGGGCGAAACGGGGGGATTTCAACGGGACCTTATTCACCCGTGTCCTGCCGGAGTTTATGATCCAAGGAGGAGCCCCGGATTCCAAGAACGCTCCCGCCGGTGCCAAATGCGGCTTTGGCGATCCTTCCGCCGAGATCCTGCCCGAGATCAACGAGAAATATTTCCATAAGAAAGGAGCCTTGGCCGCTCCCCGCCAACCGGACGATGTCAACCCGCAAAAGAAATCGGACATGTCGCAATTCTTTATCGTGCAGGGGAAGGTCTATAGGGAAACCGAACTGGATACGTTAGAGCGTACCGCCAACTATCCGGCCCGGCAAAAGGCCCTGAAGGAGTTTTACGCACCGGTCCGTGCCGAGTTGAATATGATAAAGATGAGTAACAAACGGGAATACCAGAAGCGATTGAGAATGATCAACGCCCAGATAGACTCCGTTATTCAAGCAACTCCCGGGCATTTGCTATTTACGGACGAGCAACGGAAGGCTTATACCACCGTAGGCGGTTGCCATCATCTGGACGGCACTTATACGATCTTCGGGGAGCTGACGGAGGGGTTCGACGTTCTGGATCAGATCGCCACCCAGCCGAAAGACCAGAATGACCGTCCGAAGAAAGACATCCGCATCCAAAATATAACGATCGAATAATTCACCACTCCTATGTTAAAGAGAGATTTCATCATGGTACAGATCGAGGAACTGGGCAAAGTGATCGCCCAGATCATCTTCAATCGTAATTCCAACGATGGGGCACGCAAGAACCCCGAGTTAATCCAATCCGTCTACACATCCTTAAAACTGGATAACGATTTCTTGCTGAACACGCCTATCGACGGCATCCGCACTTATCTGGACGGTGATGACTCGTGTGGCCTCCAACGCATGGAACTGGCGACCAAGACCTTGCTGGAAGAAAGTTTCCTTTTGCCGGAGGCGCAAGGTAAAAAACTCCGGGCAAGAGCGAAAGAGCTATTGGAATATATCCAACGCAACGACACTACGTTCTCATTGGAACGAGTGGCGTTGCTGGAAGAGATAAATAACTATTGAATAGATTGCGGATCGGTGGTAGGGCCTTCCACGACTAGAAGGCCATTCTCATCGATTCGCATTTTATCGATGAATACGACCCGCTCATCCCCTGTCTTCTGGGTACGCCCGTGATAAACGCAATACATTTGTTTTCCGTCCTTCGACCAAGTAACGCTATTATGTCCGGTACCCGTGACGATACCGCCTTTTTCCACGTTCTTCTCCAGCACCGGATTATTAGATGCCTTCTCAAACGGTCCTAACGGATGTTCGGACACGGCATATCCCACCGCATAATTTGCCCCGCCAAAATAATTAGCGGAATACATCATATAATACAAGCCGTTGTGACGTAGCATGAAAGAGCCTTCCGTCCAACGACGTCCGACCTCCCCTTTGGTAACCGAGCGACTTTCCCATTCACTTTGCGCATCATCCAATTTTACGGGTGGACGCAGCAGAAGTACGGGTTCCCCAATCACGTGCGTAAGATCCGGAGCGACCTCCACCCCGTAAATCCAGCTTTCCTCAACGGAGTCGAACATGCCTTTCTTCTTTGCCTCATCGGCGATCTCGCTTTCTACCGGATGCTTATAGCAACAACGGGAATAATAGAGATAGGTACGGCCATCCTCATCCTCGATCAAGTTTCCGTCGATTACAGGATATCCCGGATCGAACAAAGGAGCATCGGCCAATTCCTTAAATGGTCCGGTCGGCTTATCCGACACAGCTACGCCGATACGGAAATTTTCCTCCTCGTTGGTCGGATTGTTCCGCCAATCCGCACTGAAGAACATATAGAACTTCCCTTCACGCTCGTACACTTCCGGCGCCCAGAAATTAGCGATTGCCCAAGAATCGGGCGTATTACCCCGATAAACCTGCCCTTCCGACTTCCAATGGATCAAATCATCGGAAGAATAGGCGCAAAAACCGTCTACAGCCCCGGCACCGGTACCATACATATAATAACGTCCGTCCGAGGCCAACAATACGTATGGATCGCCAAACTGGACCGACAAAGGATTACTGTACGTTAATTCCGGCTCTTCCGCAGCAGACTTCTTTCCCGTACAACCCGCATTCAAACACATAAGAACTCCCAGACAAAGGGATATTCCTATTTTCATACCACTTTTCATTTTTCTTATTTATTGGATTCTAAATTATACACTCCTTCCGCACAACGTTCCCCGTCGATGGCAGCGGATACGATTCCTCCCGCATACCCCGCTCCCTCACCGCAAGGGAAAAGACCTTTTACCGTGACGTGTTGATAGGTATCCCGATCACGGACGATACGAACCGGAGCGGATGTACGGGTCTCTACGCCGATCATGGTTGCCTCATTGGTCAAGAAGCCTCTAGAGACCTTACCGAAATAACGGAAACCTTCCCGCAGGCGACTGGTCACGAATTCCGGCATCCAAAAATGCAACGGAGAGGCCAGCAGACCCGGCGTATACGAGGAAACCGGTAAATCGAAAGAGTTCTTCTTCCGCATGAAATCATCCATGCGCTGGGCGGGAGCCGTTTGCTTCATGCCTCCATTCAACCAACAGACCTCTTCCAGACGTTCCTGAAAGGCCATCAACGCTAATGGGGAGTCCGCATCCACCTTCTCGCCATTCCGAAGATAAAGCTCCTCCTGCCCTACCAGTTCGGAATAATCTTCCGGACGGATCTCTACCACCATCCCTGAGTTAGACCAGCGGGAACCCCGGTTAGAAGGCGACATTCCATTTACCACGACCTGCTTAGGTCCGCTCGCCGCAGGAACTACGAAACCTCCCGGACACATACAGAAGGAATAGACGCCCCGGTTATTCGCTTGCGTCACAAAACTATACTCTGCCGCAGGAAGATATTTCCCACGACCTTCTTTCCGATGATACTGGATTTGGTCGATCAATTCCTGAGGATGTTCCAGACGAACACCGACTGCGATCCCTTTCGCCTCGATCTGGATCTGGCGTTCGTATAAATAGTTATAGACATCACGGGCGGAATGGCCGGTAGCTAAGATAACAGGCCCGTAAAAGCTCTTTCCCGTATTCGTCTCGATGCCGATCACCTCGTTCTCTTTCATGATAAAAGCATCCATACGGGTCTCGAAATGTACCTCACCTCCGCATCGCTTGATTTGCTCCCGGATATTCTCGATCACACGGGGGAGCTTATCTGTTCCGATATGCGGATGGGCATCCGCCAAGATAGAGGGACTGGCCCCAAACTGGCAAAAGATATTCAGTATCTTATCTACCGAGCCTCTTTTCTTGCTACGGGTATACAGCTTTCCATCAGAATAAGCGCCGGCACCGCCCTCACCAAAACTATAATTTGATTCTCCGTTCACCTTATGCTCACGACTGATCAAGGCGATATCTTTCTTGCGTTCCCGCACGTCCTTACCTCGCTCGACGATGATGGGGCGCAAACCTAACTCTATCAAGCGCAAGGCGGCGAACAGACCTCCCGGACCGGCTCCTACGACGATCACAGGTTTCCCTGCCGAGACATCTTTATACTCTATCGATTGATATTCCGGCTCGCTAGGCATCTCGTTCATGAAAACACGCAGTTTCACGTTGACAAATATCGTTCGCTGGCGTGCGTCTATCGAACGTTTCAATACACGTACGGCCCGGATATTTTTCGGAGCCTCACCCGTCTCACGGGCTACTACTTGCCTTAGCGATTGCTCATTAACAGCCTCTTCCGGCAATATCCTGAGTTGTAATTCTTTTATCATTGTTTATTATATATTAACCGAATAGTTGCCGAAAGGCTTCCTCCACTTTCTTTACCTGTACGATTTGAATCTTGCTCTTCGCCGTATCGAAACCTTTTAGATTATTATGCGGAATGATAATCCGGGAGAAACCCAGCTTCTCCGCCTCCAAGATACGTTGCTCGATACGGTTGACCGGACGGATCTCTCCAGACAAGCCCACCTCGCCAGCCATACAAACACCCGGCTCGATGCTGATATCCAAGCTAGAGGAAAGGATGGAACTGATTACCGCCAAATCGATAGCCGGATCATTCACTTTCAAACCTCCGGCGATATTCAGGAAAACATCTTTCTGGATCAACTTAAAACCCGCCCTTTTCTCCAATACCGCCAATAACATATTCATTCGGCGTAAATCGAATCCGGTGGCGCTACGTTGCGGCGTACCGTAAACCGCCGAGCTGACCAAGGCTTGCGTCTCGATCAAGAAAGGACGTACCCCCTCGATAGCGGCGGCGATGGCGACACCGCTCAGTCCCTCATGATTCTGGGTTAATAATAACTCGGATGGATTGCTGACCTCACGAAGCCCGTTCTGGCGCATCTCGTAAATCCCTAGTTCCGCCGTACTGCCAAAACGGTTCTTGATGCTCCGCAGGATACGATACATATAATGCTGATCGCCCTCAAACTGCAACACCGTATCCACGATATGCTCCAATACCTTCGGACCGGCGATACTGCCTTCCTTATTGATATGGCCGATCAATAAGACCGGGACACCGCTTTCCTTGGCGTATTTCAAGATAGCGGCACTACACTCACGTACTTGGGAAACACTGCCGGGGGAAGATTCCACGATTTCCGTAAAGATGGTTTGTATGGAATCTATGATCATCAAGTCCGGCTGGATATTGGCCGCTTGCGTAAAAATCTGTTCCAGATGTGTCTCGCATAGGATGAAACAGTTCGGATTATCATGCGATAATCGGTCCGCCCGGAGTTTCAACTGGCGACTGCTCTCCTCGCCCGAGACATATAGGGTTTTCAAGCCTGTCAAGCCCAACACGGTTTGCAAGACCAAGGTGGATTTTCCGATTCCCGGCTCTCCCCCGATCAAGACCAAAGAGCCTTTCACCAAGCCTCCGCCGAGGACCCTATTTAATTCATCATCTTTTAAATCGATACGGGCCTCCTCTTCCGTCGTTATATCACGCAATAACACCGGACGGATCTTATTGCCCTCCATAATACCGGGAACTGGCCGCTTCACGGCAGGCTCCTTTGTTACAATCTCCTCTACATAGGTGTTCCACTCCCCACAATTCGGGCATTTACCCAGCCATTTCGGGGAATCAGCGCCACAGTTAGAGCAGACATATACGGTTTTTGTTTTCGCCATTCTATCTTGAATTTGGCGTAAAGATACAAAAAACTACTTTTCCCCTACCACAACGATCTTCTTTCCGATACCGCAGCCCTTCTTAATTTCCGGACGACCTTTCTCCTTATACAAGAATCCGCGGAACATACCGCCACTGTTATAAGGCATGGCGATATTTCCTAGTTTATCCACGGCGATCAAGCCGCCGTTGCCGGCGTTCGTATTCAATTCCGTATGGATGATATAATCCGCCGCTTTCTCTACGCTTTCCTTAAGGTATTTATAGCGGGCACACACATCGAACGCTACCGCATGACGGATAAAATACTCGCCATGCCCCGTACAGGAGACGGCGCAACTGTTATTATCCGCATACGTTCCCGCCCCGATCACGGGCGAATCACCGATACGCCCCCAACGTTTCTTGAACATACCGCCGGTACTGGTCCCGGCCGTTAAGTTTCCTTGCTTATCCAGAACGACACAGCCTACCGTACCGTTCTTCTTACTTTCTTGCTTTAACTTCTCGATCCACTCCATCGTCTTGGGCGTAGCGAAATACATATTGTCTTCTACCATTTCCAAGCCTTGTTCCTTGGCGAACTCCTCAGCACCGGCTCCGCTCAGCATGACATGCGGAGATTTTGTCTTTACGGCATAGGCGGCATTGATCGGATGCTTCACGTGTTTTAAGCCAGCTACAGCGCCTGCGCTTAAATCCTTGCCTTCCATGATGGAAGCGTCCAACTCAAAAGTTCCCTCCACCGTACAGGTAGCACCAATTCCGGCGTTAAACAACGGATTTCCCTCGAAGTAATTGATTACGGCCATCACCGCTTCCGGCCCCTCGCCTCCCGCAGAAAGGACCTTATCTCCAATCATTAAAGCGGAGTCCAATGCGGCGTAATATTGAGCCGACTTAACCGGATCTTCCTCCAATCCGGCCATCGCCCCCGCACCACCATGTACCACGATTACATACTCCCGGTCTTGCGCAAAAGCAATGGATGACACCATCAAAGCCGTCAAGGCTATCATTTGTTTTAACATGCTATTATATTTAATCATTTATACAATGCTCAAAAATAGAACAAATATCTGAATTATCTTAGAGACATAGACTTATTTCCCGATTTTTATCCGTACATTTACTTCGAACGGTAATCTCTTAAATAATAACATTATGGAAGAATACATCGATTCTATCATAAGAGTGGGAAAGATATTGATCGGAAGCATAATGGTAGTGTTCGTACTCTGGTACATCGTAAAGGATATTGTCAAGGCTTATGGGAAAGATTCCCATGAGCCGGATTAAAAAAAGTGCCGTGGCAATATGACCACGGCACTTCTCTTTATTATATCATAGAGAGCTATTTCATTCGTTCGTATACCATACCGGTCCCGGCTGGCTGCCCATGACGAACTCCAATGTCGCCCCGCTCATGATTTGCTCGTGGGTGATATAACTCTTATCATAAGGTTGTCCGTTCAGCTTCACGGATTGGATATAAATATTCTCCGCAGAGACCTCGGGAGCCAAAACCGTAAAGGTCTTGCCATTACCTACATGCATCTTCACTTCCGGGAACAACGGGGAGCCGATCTCATATTGGCCACTGATCGGATCAACCGGATAGAATCCCATGGCGCTGAACACAAACCAAGCGGACATCTGCCCACAGTCCTCATTACCGCAAATACCGTCCGGAGCATTCAGATACAAGTCATGTAATACCTGAGCCACGTATTTCTGGGTCTTCCAAGGCTGGCCGACCTTATTATATAAGTAGATCACATGATGGCTCGGCTCATTTCCATGCGCATATTGACCAATCATACCTGTACTAAAGATAGGCAATTCCTCATCCGATTTGGGGACATAGGTAAACATACTATCCAATTTCTCGGCGAAACGTTCCTTACTTCCTACCAATCCGATCAAACCGTCCAGATCTTGCGGCACGGACCAGAAATATTGCCAACCATTGCTCTCGCAAATATCTTCCGTATAATCATCAGGGCTGAAATTAGCGGCAAAGTTTCCTTTCTCATCACGAGGCTGCATAAAGGAAGTAGCCGGATTGTACACATTATGATAATTCTGTGAACGTTTAAAGAATTCGTCGGCGATCTCTTTCTTACCCATCTTCTCGGCCATCTTAGCGATGCAATAATCATCGTAGGCATACTCCAAGGTCTTCGATAAAGACCAGTTCTCCCATTTCTTCGGATCGCTATAAGCCGGTACGTAGCCCAACTTCTTATAATCGCCGATACCCCGATAGTCATCCCGGTTGGCTGTCGCTATACAAGCCTCCAGCGCTTTCTCGGCATTGAAATCACCGATACCTTTCAGATAAGCGTCTACGATAACGGGCACCGCATGATAACCGATCATCATATTCGTTTCCCAGCCATAAAGGTTCCATAAAGGCAAAGCCCCGTTCTGCTCATAGAACTTCAAGAAACCCTTGATCATATCATTCGCCCGTTCCGGCTCCGTATACGTAAACAACGGATGGGAGGCACGGTAGGTATCCCATAAAGAGAAAGTAGAGTAATTCGTCCATCCGTCCGCTTTATGGATTTGCTGATCCGGGCCGTAATAAGAACCATCCACGTCGCTATAGATCGTCGGGGCGATCATGGAATGATACAAGGCCGTATAGAATTTCACCATATCGTCCGTATTCCGGCTCTTCACCTCAATCTTGGAAAGCTGTCGGTTCCAATTCGCGCTAGCCTGCGCTTGATAGTAATCGAAATCATCCTTCGGGGCTTCCGCACGCAAATTCTTTCCCGCTCCCTCCATGCTGACACCAGAGATTCCGGTCGTGACAAGGATTTCCTCATCCTTCTTCGTATTGAAATCGAAACGGGCCACATAGGCCGTACCGATCCAACCTTTTTCCTTGGTCACGATAGAAGTCGTATCCATATGACAAGCCACGAAAGGCTTAGAGAAACGGGTCTCGAAATAAACATGCTGCAAGGGAGACCAGCCTTGGGATAGGCGGTATCCACGGATCGTCGTAGAGTCTACCACCTCGATCTTGGAATCCAAGGTAAAGTCCCAATTCATCGCCTTCTTCAAGTTCAAGAATACCGAAGCCTCGGCCTCCGGGAAGGTATACCGCTGGATACCGCAACGCTCGGTAGCCGTAAGCTCCACGTTAATGTTATAATCCTTCAGCAATACCCGGTAATATCCTGCGGAAGCCGCCTCGTCATTATGCGAGAACGTGGAATAGATTCCTAACGGCGCCGGGGCCTCTTTATAAGGACGGGTCACGGGCATAAAAGAGATATCGTATAAATCGCCTGCCCCCGTACCGGAAAGGTGCGTATGGCTAAAGCCGGCGATCGTCGTATCCGGATAGAAATACCCCGAGATGCGATCCCAACCCGGCAAACCGTTATCCGGGCTCAATTGTACCATACCAAAAGGAACTTGGGCTCCCGGGTAGGTATTGCCGGTAAAATCCGTACCGATCATGGGGTTCACATACTGCGAGTAATCCGCCTCCTGTTTCTTTTCAGGCGTGCAGGCCACGAGTGCCAGCAAAGAGACCGCCAATATAGACATGTGCTTCATGTTATGCAATTCGTTTTGAGTTTGAGCAAACATACATAAATTATTTCGAAAGAGAAACAGTTTACGGGGAAAACTTTCTATTTTCATCGGGGTGAAAATCTTTTTTCATTATGATGAGAATCTTTTTTCATCAAGGAGAAAATCTTTTTTCATCAAGACGAGAATTCGGTGGAATCCTTTAACTTTGTACAAAAACTACGATAACATGGAAGATAAAACATCGACACTTCGTTTGATCTATCCCCAATGGCAAGGTGGGATCGTGAATCATTGGATGCCCGACCTTCCTGCGGACGACGCTTCCAGAGGGTATTACCTAGGAGCTCAATTACTCAATATCCTCGCTCCCCCAAGTCCCCAGAAAACCGTGGAAGTACCCATCTCACTAGATATAAACGATAGAGAAACGGATCTAGGGGTCAGTGCCCGCAAGGTTATTCTGAAACAAACAAAAGCAGCCCTCGAATTACTGCACGAAAACGCTCCAGAAAAGATTGTCACCTTAGGGGGCGAATGTTCGGTAAGTGTCGTACCCTTCACCTATCTGGCTGCTAAATATCCGGATGATATAGCCATTGTCTGGATAGACGCACATCCGGATATAAACTTGCCGTATGACGAGTATAAGGGATATCATGCGATGGCCCTTACGGCCTGTCTAGGGATGGGTGATGAAGAGATTCTTCAATTATTACCGGGAAAGTTCAAGGTCTCGAATACCTTAATCGTAGGTTTACGCTCGTGGGATGAGGGCATGAAAGAACGGCAGAAGAACTTAGGTATAAAAGGTTTATCACCAGAGGAGGTGGCGAAGGATAGTTCCTCCATCCTCAAGTGGTTAAAAGGGACGGGCGCATCCAAAGTTGTCGTTCACTTCGATATGGACGTAATCGATCCGGCGGATATGATAGCGGGAGTCGGCGTAGAGCCTAACGGGATGAAAATAGACGAGGTCGTACGTGTTATCAACAATATAGCATCCAAGTATGATCTGGTAGGTCTTACGGTAGCCGAGCCGATGCCTCGTATAGCCATCAAGCTAAGGAATATGCTGGACCGGTTACCTTTATTGAAATAATAAAAAAAGACGTAGCCCTTAAACAGAGTTACGTCTTTTTTATATTACATTATTATAACTTTCGGGATTTATTCCTCATTATTATCTTCCTCATTCTCCTCGTCTTCTTCCTTTGGGGCTTTTTTCACGAAGAACGCACTCAACTCATACAAACCGTAGAGCGGTAAGAATACGATACTTAACGTAAACGGATCACTACTTGGAGTGATGAACGCCGCACCAACTAACAAGCCGACAACAGCATGCCGTCTGTATTTATGAAAGAACGAGCGGTTTAGCAACCCTATCTGAGATAATAGCCAAGATACCAATGGCATCTCAAATACGATTCCCATCACGAATATCAACATCAAGAAGTTATCCATGTAAGAATCAAGGGATACCTGTTCCGTAATGGCGGCACTCAACTCGTAAGTCGCCAAGAAACGTAGTGTCATCGGGAACACCAAGAAATAACCCACTGAGCATCCAATAAAGAACATTATCGTTCCGAACAAGAATACCCAACGTACATTTTTCTTCTCATTCTCGTAGAGAGCCGGACTTACGAACTTCCAGATCTCCCACATCAAATAGGGGAAAGTCAATAATAACGCCAGCCAGAAAGAACTTGTCATATGCGTGAAGAACTGGGAAGCCAGTTTGATATTGACAATGTTCACATGGAACGTATCATTACAAAAGTCCGGGAGAAAAGAAAAATGAGAACTAATCTTACACATTTCCCGATAGACGATGAAATCGGAGCTACACGGGGCCATCACGACATTATCGAACAGCCACGGCATTACCGAGAACCCGGCTATAGCAAAAACAAAGAGCGCTAAAACAGAACGAAATAAAGTCCAACGAAGTTCTTCTAGGTGATCCCAGAATGACATTTCTTCTTGTTGCATCTTCCTTTACTTCTTTTCCGTATCGTCTAATTTGATATCGTCTTCCAAACCTTTTACACCGTCCTTGAAATTCTTCACACCCTTACCGATACCTTTCATCAGCTCAGGAATTTTCTTTCCACCGAAAAGTAACAACACAACAATGGCGATGATCACGATCTCGCCAGTACCTAAGTTTCCTAAAAATAGTAATTCATTCATGATATTATAATATTAGTCATTAATATTCTCGTTTCTATGGGGGCAAAGATACAATTTGTAATGAATAGTAGCCTCATTATTCCAAATTTATTACCTTTGCACCGTCTTAAAAAACTGAAATTAGAAAAAAATTAGAAAGATGAAAGCGTACGTATTTCCCGGTCAGGGGGCACAGTTCGTAGGTATGGGCAAAGACCTCTACGATAATAATCCTCTTGCTAAAGAGATGTTTGAGAAGGCTAACGAGATCCTTGGTTTCCGTATCACGGATTTAATGTTTGCCGGAACAGACGAGGATCTGAGACAAACCAAGGTTACTCAACCAGCGATCTTCTTACACTCTGTCATTCTCGCGAAAACATTAGGTGATCAATTCCAGCCGGATATGACCGCAGGTCACTCATTAGGAGAATTCTCTGCCTTGGTAGCTGCCGGAGCATTGTCTTTCGAGGACGGCTTGGTATTAGTTTCCAAACGTGCCATGGCTATGCAAAAGGCTTGCGAGGCAACTCCCTCTACAATGGCCGCCGTATTAGCCTTGCCGGATGCGACGGTTGAGGAAATTTGCGCAAGCATCAAGGACGAGGTAGTGGTTTGCGCTAACTATAATTGCCCGGGCCAATTGGTAATCTCCGGTTCTATCCCCGGTATCGATCAGGCTTGCGAGAAGTTATTGGCCGCAGGCGCTAAGCGTGCCTTGAAGTTGAAAGTAGGTGGAGCGTTCCATTCTCCATTGATGGAACCGGCTCGTACGGAGTTGGCTGCCGCTATCGAGGCTACGACGATCAATAAACCTTCTTGCCCGGTTTACCAGAACGTAAGCACGAAAGCCGAGACTTGCCCGGAAACAATTAAGGCTAACTTGATCGCACAGTTAACCGCCCCGGTACGTTGGACCCAAAGCGTACAAAACATGATCGCCGACGGTGCCACTCATTTCATCGAGTTAGGCCCGGGTGCCGTTCTTCAGGGATTGGTTAAAAAGATTAATAAGGAAATGACTACGGAAGGTATGCAATAATTTACCTTTCAATGTAATAGGATAAAAGTCCGAAAAGGATGGAGGGTGATTTCCCTCGTCTTTTCCGGACTTTTTTATATACGATGATGATTCGAAAAGATCTTGAATGCTAAACTAATCAAAGGCCAACGTTGTTTTATACTATAAACACAATTCAGAATATAGAAAATGGAAACAGTACAACAGAAAAATAGGATTATCCTACTTTGGCCGGATGGAGCGCCCACTAGTAATGGATTGGCCGGCGTAGAATTGGAAGATGCCCCGAATGCCATATCCAATATATCGAATCCTTCCTTATTGGTTTATCCGGCGACGAAGCCGAATGGCAAGGCGATCTTGATGTGTCCGGGTGGCGGACTTTCCAAGATTTCGATCGGACATGAGGGGCGTGATATGGCCGCATGGTTTAATGCGCAAGGTATTACTTATGCCGTATTGAAATACCGGATGCCGAACGGACATAGGGAAGTCCCTCTGGACGATGTTCGCCAAGGTCTCCGCATCCTCCGTAATTACTCGGAAGAGTGGAAGATTACGAAGGTCGGTGTCATGGGTGCCTCCATTGGCGGTTATATCGCCGGGCATGCCGCAATATTCGGGGTAGACGACGCACGTCCGGATTTCCAAATACTCCTTTATCCGGTTATAAGTATGCTACCTCATTTAACGCACCTTAAATCGAGGGAACGGCTATTAGGAGCGAATCCCACGCATGAGGAAGAGGAAGCTTTCTCTCTGGAATTACACGTAAACTCACTGACACCTCCCGCTTTTATAGCGTTGGCTTCGGATGACGAGGCGATTAGCCCGGAGAATAGCGTGCTTTATTATCTTGCTTTACTAAAGAACAAGGTGTCCGCCTCCTTGCATATTTACCCAAAGGGCGGCCATAGTTTTGGGTTCCGGGACAACTTCGTATACAAACGTCAATGGACTGACGAACTGGAGAAATGGCTAAGCACGATTGAATAAGAGACTCGGGTTAAAACCCGAAGTCTCCGTGATCCTCGTCCGCTGCTTCCTCCTCCGTTCCTTTTATATAAATAAAGTCATCTCCCTGACGGATGCAAGAAGAGACTGGTATTTTCTCACTTAAACGTTTCAAGGCTTCTTGATCTTTCACGTAAATCAAGGCTTGATAATCATCGGCCTTCCTATCTCCGACGAACCAGACTCCCGTGAACGGGCAATCTTCCAGCAATTCAGCCAAAGACGTACTGGCGCTTGAGACAGAGATTGGACCTCGCAAATATTTCACCGCACCCGAATAAGGGGAACGAATCCCAAGTATCTCCGGAATTTGAGGAGCCTCCTTACCATCCATCGGTAAATAAAGACGGATCAATTCGTCTACCGCATCCTTAGCGGCCGAGGAACCGGAAGAGAAAACCACCGATACATACTTATTCCCTACCACGGCTTGTAACTGATAGGGAGATAAACAATCAATACATCCCAAGGCATCAGTCCGTTCGCATTTAAATATATGCAAAGAGTAAATACCAAACGCATCCTCGGGGCTAGGCATCTCGTAAATCTCTAGGGTATAATCCTCTCCTTTGTAAACGACATCTCTTGCCGTTAACCGGGAAACGCCATACTCCAAAAACTGCTCGGCCCCTCCATTCATGAAACCATAAAGCCCGGAACCGGTAAATACACGCTCCCGCTTTACCTGTACCCCATCCTGTGCCCATAACAGAACCGGAAAGCAAAGAAAGAGACAACAACGTATCAAACCTCTCATAAATCAATCTCCTTTAAATCCACTTTACTTCGGTCGGCAATCCCGAGCTTTATCTCTTCCGCCAATTCCAAGAAACGCCGGCTACCGGGCTTTTCCTGTTTTTGTATCCCCTCCTCGATCCGCTTAGCGAGTACCATATCGAAACCGACACTATCCACGGCTACCGCATCCGAGCCGAGCAGCAACGCATTGTATTGGCAAATGAACTGGGGATTGGCCTCCGGGCCACCCTCAAAACAGCCTTTCAGCGCATCCACGATGTTCAATACCACCTTATCACGAAGAGGCGGGAAAGCACAAGCATAAGCGCAGGTCTCATGCCATAATTCTTTATGAAGCCTGCTCGTATTCGAGATAGATCCGAACGCTAGGTTCTTCATGCAGGAAGTGATCGAGACTCCGGCGTTTTTCAATACAGGGATATTGATGATCTTAGTCACCATTTCCGTACAGATCTTAGAGAAATAAGACTCCTCTCCCGAGTTAATCATATAGGGCATCGTGTAGGCATCGTATTCCTCCACTATAGCCGCCCGGAAATATTGGCTGCGGTCGATACGGTTCTCTCCGTAATACTTTCCATCGGCATCGATATAACTACCGTTCTCGTCTTGATATTCCGTTCCAAGTATACGGATACCGGGATAATTCTCCTCCGTAAAGCCGGACTCTTTTAAATCGACCTCACGACGGTCCCAAATAATAAGATTCTTCCGGGGAATGCCTGCTTCCTCCAATTGCTTGATAACGGATTGGGTGACCGCATGTGAAGTAGACAAGAGCTTTCCCGCTATCGGATTTACTTTCAAGCCAATGACATCTTCCGACCCGACGAAGCGCAGCCAAGCCGCTTTCAGATCACTCTCGCCGGTCAGATATAACATTCCGGATTTAAGCATCTCGTAGGCTACGGCCTCAGATGGTTTACCATCCACGACACAATGGGCGGAATTCATCTTGACTACTTTTCCGGGATATTTACCCGGCATGGAATATTCGTTACGAGGAATAGCCAATGCCTGTTTCACATTGGTTTTGGGCTTCATTTTCTCCGAAGCCAAAGAAGAGGCCGCTTTCGCCACGGGAGTAAGCGCCGCCCCTACACCGCCTAAAGCGATAGATCGAAAGAAGTTACGTCTTTTCATGGGGATATAGGTTCACATTATATTCGTACCAAAGATAGTGAAATATATCCATAAAAAACGGTGCCACACAAGTAAATGCGTGACACCGAAAAAGTATATATAAAACAGACCAAGCAGGTTCGCTATTTAGCGTTCCACCAAAGTGGAGTAGTCGTCAAGTCCGGGCCGCCCAAAAGCTGGAGAGCTTGCGCATAACCCACTTGATTATTCGTTTGGATATTCGCCGGATAACGATAACGTTTCGGGTAGAAATCCCAACGGCATTCCTTAGAGGTAGCGACCGTCAAAGGAACTTGATTCAATGGGTTGTAATCCTTCTCTACCGCTTGGTTCTCGAAGAAAGGAAGACCTAAACGACGATGATCGCTCCAAGCCTCTTCCGGCAACCAAGGAACTTGCGCTATATATTTCTGGGTGATAATCTTCGTCAGAGCATCATTATTATAAGCGCCATTCCGGTAGATCGAGTTATGGGGATATTCATACGTACGGCTTTTTACCTCCTTCGTATATGGGTCCGTATAACGGATCGTATACGATTTCGCCTCTGTCGTATGGTCGAAAGCGACGGAAGTACCTACACGGTTGTATTTCTGAGACGATAGGTAATCACCGACTTGGCTCAATAAGCCATGATACTCAAAACTAGCCGTAACACCAGACTCATAATTGGATTTAGCCGTTCCCGGAACTTTCCAGCCTTTCACCGCAGCCTCCGCCAATAAGAAGTAACTTTCCCACGGGCCGAAGAAAACACGCTTATTGGTGCTCATTCGATATTGTTTCGATATAGAGGGATAATTATAATTCTTACCTGTCAGCTCACTTACCAGACCGGCTTTCACGTCCCATTCTCCGGCGACCCAAGTGCCCCACGTATATTTCGGATCGATCGTCAACATATTCTGGGTATTATCCGCCGGATTCTTCAAGTGAACCGGCTTCACCTCGCTGGCCGCACCGATATAATCGGAATAAACCACACCATCATCCCAGCCCACTACACTAAACAACTTCGGGGCACGGGGATCTACATATTGAGGTATACCGTCGAAATAGAAACCGGCGCACGGATCATTCGTCGTCAGCGGGAAGTGCTGGTTCAAATATAAACCTTGATAATCGTATGGATTCTTCAAATGGCTTTTTAAGGAGTCCGGCAACGGAAATTCCTGTCCACCCAAACCAACTACCAAGTTCTTAAACGTCACGGACATCGCCTGCCCATTCCAAGGACGAGACATCACGCTCGTCAGCTCATCCCAACCCTCTTTCTCCTGCACGGAAGCGATATCGGTTGGCTCGGAAATAAATGTCTTAGAGGCGGCATCCTCAAATTCCGCTTTCGCTAAGGCAGGATCGACAGCTGAGATACGCATCGCCAAACGCATACGCAAGGAGTTGGCGTACTTCTTCCATTTCGCAACATTTCCCGCATAGAAAGCATCCTCGTTAGCCATAGCGGACATATCCAAGGAGGGGTCTAACGCAGACTCAGCTTCCCGTAATTCTTTCAATATAAATTGATAGATAGCCTCTACACTATCGTACTCAGCCGGTACACCGGAGAAAGCGGCTAACGCTGGGATCGGCCCGAAACCGTCAGCTACTTCCGAGTTCAAGTAAGCACGCCAGATGCGGGACATCTGGATCACGTTCTTATAATAAGGATAAGTATCCGCCTCGCCATTGGCAACCATCTGCTCTCCTAACTGGATCGCTTTGGTCACTTGGTTCAGCCAACCCACGGCGTAATCGTTACTCAAGTAGGTAGTACTATAATCATTGTTATCCGTACCGATCGTAAAACCACTTCCCCTATTGAAACGGGAAGCACGGTCCCAGTACAAGATAAAGATACGCTCGGCTATCTCTGGGTTCATCTGGTCTCCCATGATAGAGGCATTCAGGAACCATTGGGGTTTCACCTTATCCTCTCCCACAAGATTCGGGTCCTCATTGATCTCCTGAAAGTCATTACAGGAAGAAAGAAGAGCAGCCACCGATACCAGTCCGGTAAAAAGTATATTTCTTGTTTTCATCTTCATCATTTTTATCGTAATTCAAATTATCATGTATTCCATTAGAATCCCACGGTTACGTTAAACGTATAGGAACGACTGGTCGGCGCGGCTCCATTCTCGAATCCGGTAGCGTTGGTATTCGTGGCGGCAACGGACTCGGGGTCGATACCCGGCAAGTTATAATGGATCATCCAAACATTGTTACAAGTAGCGGATAGACGTACACGCTGGAAAGGCGTTTTCTTCAACATCTGTCGATTGAACTCGTAGCCAAAGGTGATATTACGCAAACGGACATTGGTGGCGCTATAGGTATAAACCTCTGGTAAACCATAATTTCCGGTAGACCCAATACGCTCCCAATAGTTCTGGGGAGTGACGGCGACCGTATTCTCCGCATAACCACTGCCCTGTTGAACCACGGTATTCGGTACCACGAATTCGGCACGATCACCATTCACCACTGTTCCGGCGGCGTTACCCCGGGTATACAGGTTGGAGGCTGTCGCCGAATAGATGCTACCACCGATACGGAAGTCTATCAAGAAGCTCAGGTTAAAACCTTTATAAGAGAAATTATTGGTCCAACCCATCATCCAATCCGGACTCTGGTTTCCTACTTTCGACTTCTCGGTAGAGATCAAAGGCAAACCATCATCACCTACGACGATCTTTCCATAGTGAGGACTATTCTCATCGGTCACACGCATAAAGGTCTGCCCGTAGATCTCACCATAATAACCACCTACCGGAGCTACGATCTGGATAGCGTCGAACGTCTTTATATCATATAGATTCACGCCCTCGTATAATTCTTTGATCTTATTCCGGTTCAAGGAGAACTGCGCCGTAGAGCTCCAGCTCAATCCGGCGGGATTGTCTAGAATCGTACCGTTCAAGGAGATCTCCAAACCCTCGTTCTGAATGTTACCCGCATTAATCTTACGGGAAGCATAGCCGGAGAACGGGTCCATCGGTAAATCCAGTAACTGGCGGGTAGCGTTGGACTTATACCAAGCGGCATCCAAGCCTAACCGGTTATTAAAGAAACGGATATCGAAACCGGCCTCCCATGATTTAATCAACTCACTACGTACGTCCGAGTCGTAAAGTACCTTACCCGGTTTCGCCGTCGTATTCCCGTTGGGGTCCTTGCCTACAGAGTAGAAGTTATATAATTGATACGGGTCCAAGTCGTTACCTACCTCAGCGAAGGAGGCACGTACCTTAGCGAAAGAGAACCAATCCGGCATGCTTCCGCCAATCTTCGGCAACATATCGGAGATCACCGCGGAGAAGCTGACAGACGGATAGAAATAAGAGCGGTTGGCTTTCGACATCGTAGACGACCAATCGTTACGTGCCGTAACATCCAAGAACAGATAACCATCCCAGTTCAACTGCAACGACCCGTACAAGGAATTCATACGACGGCGGATCAACTCGGAAGTGACTGTTGGCTTATTCACGCCATTATTCAGCGAGAACAAGTTCGGCACCAACAACTCTCCGGCAGAAGCGTTCATCTTATTACGCTGCTGGAGCATCAAGTTACCACCGAAAGTAACGAAGCCTCCCAGCCGATCGATCAAGTTATCCTTCCGGGCCGTAGCCAAGAAACTGAAGTTATTCTCATAGAAGGTCTCCGATCCCTCGGTATACAGACCTCTCGGACTGGTATTACCACCGGCATATACTTTCTCGCTCTTCGTCGTGGTATAATAATCCGTACCACCTCTCAACTCAATATCGAACCAATCGGTCGGGGCATATTTCAAGGAGATATTTCCTAACAAACGGTTACGGGTATCCTCGTTCTGGCGATAACGGGTCACCCAATAAGGGTTCTCCTGCGGATTCTTGGAGGCGTCATACCAAATCATATTGCCTTGCTCATCCACGTCATCCTCAAACTCACGGATATTCAAGGAACGAGGCAGGTTATAGATCGTATTGAAAGCGTTCGAGGGATTCACGCCCTGAATCGGGCGGTTATGTGCGTTTTGATTGATATAATTCACCTTGGCATCTACTTTCCACTTTTCCGCCTCATCCAAGAAAGTGGTGGCACGCAAGGTAATATTCGTCTTGTTTAGTTTTGAGCGTGGGGTGATGCTAGCATCGTCGGAACGGTTTACGGAGGCGAATACCGCCGTCCCCTTTATGTTCTGCTGGAAGCTGACACCCTCGTTAAAGGAGGTTCCGGTGCGGAAAAAAGCGTCGATATTATCATAAGTATGCAGGGGGATTTGATTGCCTCTCCAATCGGTTACCATTTGTCCCGTGGCTTTCGGTCCCCAGCTAAGGCGGGATTGGTTATCGTAAACGCCCACGGAGCCTTGTCCGAAGTCGTTCTGTAAATCAGGTTTCAGGAAAATCGTCTCGGCGGTGATACCGGCGTTGATCGTAATACCGAGTCCCTCGTTCTTACGTCCGGACTTGGTAGTGATCAAGATCACACCGTTACCGGCACGTGAGCCATAAAGGGCGGCGGCGGAAGCACCCTTCAATACCGTCATGGACTCGATATCTTCCGGGTTGATATCCGAAAGGCCGTTACCCATGTCCGCTCCGGAGTTACCCCATACATCATCCACGCCACCGGTGAAGTTATCCATCGGGGTACCGTCTACGACGATCAAGGGCTGGTTGCTACCCGTCAATGAGTTATTACCACGAAGTACGATCTTAGAGGACCCTCCTACGCCATTGCTTGAACGGACGATCTGCAAACCGGAAACCTTACCGGAAAGGGAGTTCGCCAAATTCGGCTCACGGGAGGCCAAGAGGTCGTCCCCTTTCAACTCCTGCATGGCATAGCCCAAGGCTTTCTTATCCCGTTTCATACCCAAGGCAGTCACCACCACCTCATCGAGTTTCTGGGTATCTTCCACGAGTTTAACCGTAATCTCGGACTGGCCGGTATATGGGATGTCTTGCGAGGTATAACCGATAAACGATATCTGTATGATATCCCCTTTCTTCACGTTATCCAAGGTAAAATGTCCGTCCAAGTCGGTCATAGTACCATTGGTAGTTCCTTTCACGATTACGGACGCCCCGGTAACGGGCCCTAAGGCATCCTCAACTATTCCCGACACCTTTGCGTTTTGCTGTGAAATGTCAACCCTCGGAATCCCGGACATAGGCGTGGCGTATAAGTTTCCCGAGAACCCAAGCGCCCCTACCAACAGGATTAAGCTGACTGGTCTGAATCTTTTCAACATAACTACTGTTTTTTGTTTATTTTTCTAGACAATGTTTTAGTTTTTGCGTCAACGAATGTCATTTATCCTGTATAAACATAAAAAGGGCAGATATGTTTTGAGTTTAACATATACAAGAGGAAACTAGAGAGAGACAGGGGGCACACTACGCCAGTGACGCTTACGTTAACAGCCTCTGATGACAAGCTTTTCAAGTAGACTTTATCGGGGAGTGACAAGTAAGCCAGGAGGGTCGTGAGTTTAGTGACAAGTGAGTTTAGGAATGCCCATTATAAGCTCCTTTCGACCGCAGTCGGCAGGGGCTTACGATGGGCATTGTTAGATGCTTATAATAGCGGTCGGCACAAATACACAAAAATAGCCCAAGGTGGAAGCATAATCCTTCACCTTGAGCTTTCATATAAATCAATGTTTAGCCCACCATAGCGGAGTAGAAATTAAATCAGCTCCACCCAATAGCTCAACAGCTTTCATATAACTATCCTTACTATTGATTTCCATATTCGCTGGATAGCGCAGACGTTCTTGATAGAATTCCCACTTACATTCCTTACAGTTAGCACGAGTAAGAGGCAACTCGTTACTAGAAACGTTATAATCTATCTCAACAGCTTGATTCTCAAAGAAAGGCAAACCTAAACGACGATGATCAGACCATGCCTCTAAAGGTAACCAAGGGACCTGTGCCAAGTATTTTTGCGAGATTATCTTTGCCAGCTTATCATTATTGACCGTACCATTCTTATAAATAGAATTTTTCGGATAAGTATAAGTAGTAGTCTTTTTCTCACCAGTATAACCATCTACATATTCAGCCGTATAAGACTTTGCTTCCGCCGTATGATCAAAAGCGACAGAAGTACCTACACGGTTATATTCCGTAGAACTCAAATAATCATTTAAGAACTCAGATACACCGTGATATTCAAAGCTAGCTGCTATACCAGCCTCATAATGAGATTTCGCACTACCAGACACGTTCCAACCATACAACGCTGCTTCAGCCAATAAAAACTCAGTTTCCCACGGACCAAACCATACACGCTTATTCGTACTTTCCCGATATATCTTGGATAAAGAGGGAAAAGTCTTGCTTGCTCCTGTCAACTCACTTGTTAACGCTGAGTATTTATCCCATTTTCCAGCAACCCAAGTATTCCAAGTATATTTCACGTTCAATTCCAAATATGTCTTGCCGTTGTCCTCTACATTTCCAGTAGCGGGATCTGCTAAACGAGCTTTATCAGCCAAACCGATATTCGAGAAATAAACAGTACCATCATCATATCCCGGAATATGAAACAACTTAGTAGCACGAGGATCAATCTTTGAAGGAAGAGCATCAAAGAAATAGCCTGCAGCCGGATCATTCGTAGAAACCGGTAAGTGTTTTTCTAATCGAAGGCCTAGATAATTACGAGCATCTTTCAATACCACATCCTCTTTTATCGCCGCAGGAACTTGGAAATCGATTCCTCCTAGGCCAATCATCATATTATTAATGGTGACCGAAATGGGTTGGGCATTCCAAGGACGAGACATCACACCATCAAGATCAGTCCAACCGCCTTTTTCTTGCACCTGAGCAATTTCATCTTGCGTAGTAATAAAATTATTCGTCGAAGCGGCATCCTCAAAAGCAGCCTTTGCTTTAGCTTGATCTACAGCAGATAAACGCATAGCGTAGCGCAAGCGTAATGAGTTCGCATACTTTATCCATTTAGAGGCATCACCATCATAGAAAGCATCCGTTTTCTCTGATGTAATAGCGCTCATATCCGCATTTACATCTATCTTGCCAGCGGCATCTTTCAATTCAGAAATAATAAAATCATAAATATCTTCTATACTCTTATATTCTACGATACCATCAAAAGCGTTTGCCGGAGGCACAGGACCAAAGTTATCAGCCAATTCAGAGATGACATAAGCCCGCCAAATACGAGACATCTGTAGCAAATTGTTCTCATAAGGATACTCCGGATTAGCGGCACGTTCCGTACCAATTTTCACGGCCATATTAACATTGTTCAGCCATCCCACTCCATAATCAACGCCAAAGTAGTCCGTATTATAATCATTATAATTCGCACCTGTAGCTAAACCACTACGACGTTCAAAACGAGCCGCACTTTTCCATTGATACACGAACACACGCTCTGCGATATGCGGGTTCTGCTGTGCCCCCATGATTGATTTATTCAGTAGATAAGATACTTTGATCGCACTTTCATCTACGGCATTCGGGTCTTTATTTATTTCCTCAAAGTCGTTACATGCAGTAAATAAAACGGCTAATGAAGCTAACCCTATTATTGTTCTTTTTAATGTTTTCATACTTAAAATCATCTTTCTTATTAGAAACCAACTGTTACATTAAATGTGAAAGAGCGAGAAGTCGGAGCTGCCCCATTCTCAAAACCAGTAGCATTGGAATTTGTAGCCGAAATAGATTCCGGATCAATACCTTCCAAATGATTTACAATCATCCAAACGTTATTCGCCACGAATGATACACGTACTTTCCGTAATGGGGTTTTCTCTAACCATTTTTTCTCAAAATCATAACCAACGGTAATATTACGTAGACGAATATTAGTAGCATCATATAAAAATGCCTCACCCACACCGATATTACCTCCGGCAGCACGTCCCCAGTACAATTCAGGAGTAACAGCATTAGAATTTGCCGTATAACCACCATTTCCATCAGAAGTCACTGAATTCGGAACTACAAATTCCTCACGGGTTCCATTTATAACGGTACCTGCGGCATTACCTGCCTTGTACAAATTAGCAGTGGTCGCTGAGTAAATATTTCCACCAATACGAGCATCAATCAAAAAGCTCAAAGAAATATTTTTATAAGAGAACGAGTTAGTCCATCCCAACATACAATCAGGCTGTTGATTCCCCAGATAATAATCATCTGAAGTAACTAATGGTAAACCTTGAGCATCTACAATAATTTTACCAGCATGTTCCCCACTTTCAACACGTTGGAATTTTTTACCATAAATATCGCCATAATAACTACCCGTACGGGCTACAATCTTTAAATCATCAAAAGTCTTGATGCCATATTCATTTACTCCTTCATACAAATCTATGATTTTATTTTTATTGAAGGAAGCATTCAATGTTGTTTCCCAATTTAAGCCTCTAGGATTCTGCAAAATAGTACCATAAAGCATTAATTCCACACCTGAATTTTGAATATTACCTGCATTGATCTTACGTTTGGAATAACCAGAAAATGGATCCATTGCCAAATCTAGCAATTGGCGGGTAGCATTAGATTTGTACCAAGCCGCATCAATACCTAATCGATTATTGAAAAACTTCAAATCAATACCGGCTTCCCAAGATTTAATCAACTCTGAACGTACAGAAGAATCATATAAAGTAGTTCCTAGAGCTGCAGTTGGGTTACCATTTGGATCTTTATCAACCTTGAATACAGTATACAATTGATATGGATCAAGGTCATTACCTACTTCCGCATAAGAAGCACGAACCTTAGCGAAACTCATCCATTCCGGCATTGTACCGCCAACCTTTTCCACCATATCTGAAATAACACCAGATAAGCTAACCGAAGGATAAAAATAAGATTGGTTTTCTTTACTCATAGTGGAAGACCAGTCATTACGAGCCGTAATATCCATAAACAGCCAGCCATCCCAGTTCATTTGCAAAGAACCGTAAATAGAATTCATCTTGCGCTGTACATCTTCAGATGTATGCGTCATATTATTCTTGTCAGCGGCATTAGACATCGCAAATAGATTCGGGATCAATAAATCACCCGTACCAGCCTCTAATTTCTTACGGCGTTGCATCATCAAGTTTCCACCCACGGTCACAAAACCACCAAACTTGCTAAAAAGGTTATCTTTCTTAAAGGTAGTCAAGAAACTATAGTTGTTCTCATAAAAAGTCTCCGACTTCTCAGAGTAACGCCCTTTCGGATTCACATTACCACCAGAATATACCTTATTTGTAGTCGTAGTCGTATAATAGTCCGTACCGCCTTTTAGCTCGAGGTTCCACCAGTCCGTTATCTTATAAGAAAGAGAAATTGTACCTAACAAACGATTACGAGAGTCTTGATTTGTTCTATAATCTTTAATCCAATACGGATTTTCTTGGGGAGTACTCTCGGTATCCCACCAAATCATATTTCCATTTTCGTCCAAACAGTTCTCCAGATCCCTAATATCCAGCGATCGTGGTAAATTATAGATCGTACTAAAGGCATTCGATTGGTTAATACCTTGGATTGGACGATTCTTTGCGTTATTATTTAAATAGTTGGCTTTTGCATCTAATTTCCATCTTTTATCCGGACCGAACTCGCTTGTTCCACGCAAAGTAAGAGACGTTTTATTTAATGATGCACCCGGAACGATGCCCTTATCATCAGAGCGATTAATTGAGGCGAATACCGCCGTCCCATCATAGCTCTGCTGAAAAGATACACCTTCATTGAATGAAGTTCCTTTCTGGAAATAAGCATCTATATTATCATAAGTATACATCTGGACTTTCTGCCCATCCCAGCGATCAATTGTTACGGAACCATCGGCAACAGGCCCCCAGCTTGAACGGTCTTTCACATTATATATGCCATTTGTACCCTGACCATACGTATTCTGTAATTCTGGTTTCAAAAACATGCTTTCCACTGTAACTCCGGCATTTACAGTAATACCTAATCCACTTTGCTTTTTACCCGATTTCGTCGTAATCAAAATTACGCCATTACCTGCACGAGAACCATATAACGCGGCGGCTGAAGCTCCTTTCAACACGTTCATGGATTCGATATCTTCCGGGTTGATATCTGACAAACCATTACCCATATCCACGCCGCTATTACCCCAAGCATCATCAACTCCTCCAGTAAAGTTATCCATTGGAATACCATCGACAACAATCAACGGCTGATTAGATCCAGTTAATGAATTATTACCACGCAATACAATTTTTGAAGAACCGCCAGGGCCACTACTAGAACGAACTACCTGCAAACCCGATACTTTACCAGATAACGCATTCGCAATATTACTTTCCCGTGCATTTACAAGTTCGTCTCCTTTCAATTCTTGCGTAGCATATCCCAACGCTTTCTTCTCACGCTTGATGCCCAAGGCCGTAACCACGACCTCATCCAATTTCTGGGTGTCTTCCGATAATTTGATAACGCCTACCGGTTGGCCGGTATACGTAATTTCCATGGTAGAGTAACCTATGAATGAGATTTGGATTACATCACCATTCTTGACGCCTTCCAAGGTGAAATTACCGTCCATATCGGTAATCGTACCATTGGTCGTGCCTTTCACGACAACTGACGCTCCGGTCACTGGGCCGAAATCATCTTCCACTGTACCTGTTACTTTCCCGTTTTGCTGGGAGATAGAGGTACCTTGCTCAACAGGTGCGATGTTGGCATACATACTTCCCGAGAAGCATAACGCACCCGCACATAGAATTAAGCTGACAGGTTTAAAGTTTTTCAACATAACTGATGGTTTTATTGATAAATAATTAGACAATGTCTTGGCGAAACATTTGTCCTTTTCTTAAATTCATCTACAGACAGATACTCACTCTTGAGTTCCGGCGCAATTAAGTTTCAATAAAAATGGGCTAATATTTTGAGTCCTATATGAACTTATTCCAAGTAGAAGTTGTTATATTTAGTTAGCGTCAAAATTCATAGCACATTTCATATCGGAGGCAAAGATATGAAATATTCATTACGTAGTGTTATTTTAATTAAAAAAATCACCCCTCATTTTTATGTTCTACAATATAAAATTAGAAATATAAACGGTTTTAAGTTAAAATTCAACCTAAGTTCATATAGAACTAAAGTATCTGCGCCAAGATGTAGAGGTTCCGTAATTCAAAGAAAGCGAAACAAAAAAAGTAAGTTAACTTCGTGGACAAAGTAAGTTAAGTTACTTTGCCCACGAAGTTAACTTACTTTGCCGATGAAGCTAGCTTACTTTTATCAGATATTTCTTATAATCCCTAAAATTCCTTCTCGTTCGCCATATACCACATATTAAGGAAGGAGGCCTTCGTGATGTCTACCACCTTGTCCCAGTTAATCCGGTCGGCATGATCGCTCGGTTGGTGGTAATCCGGATGCCCGTCGGTGTGATACCAGATGATGGGGATGCCTACCTTGGCGAAAGAACCGTTGTCGCTACCGCCTACCGGGTTATCCCATGGGCGATAATCCGGAGCGAGGTTCAAGCCGTATTTCTTGATATCGTTCTTCAGCCAGTCGCCAAACACAGGGTGGGACTCGGTGTAGAAATAAACCACGTGGGTAGGCTTCGCCTCGTTATTATTACGGCCTATCATGTCGAAGTTCAAGTAACCTTTCACGTTCTTGATCTCCGGAAAAGACTGCACGAAGGCTTTCGAACCGAGAAGACCTTTCTCCTCCCCATCCCAAAAGGCGAAAATGATCGTGCGCTCCGGCTGCTGGCCGGTAGCCAAGAATGCTCTCGCTATCTGGAGGACGGCAGATACGCCGGAGGCGTTATCGTCGGCGCCATTGTAGATCTGGTCGCCGTCCAACATCGGATCGATACCCAGATGATCGTAATGCGCTCCCACGATCACGATCTCGTTCGGATTCTTGCCCTCTATCTTACCCAAGATATTATTCAAGGAAAGTTTCTGGAAAACACCGGTTTGCTTGATAGCCGCTATGGAATCCGGCTGCACCTGCCAGCGGGCCCCTCTCTTCTGGCGTTCCATATGGTAAGCCTCAAACGGATGGTAATAAGAGTCTCCTACAGGGTCGATACCCAATGATTTCAGGTTCGCCACGATATAATCGCCCGCTATACGGCCTCCACGGAAACCGGCCTCACGGCCCTCCAGATCATCATCGGCCAAGAAACCGATATGCGCCTCGGCGGTCGATCTATTTATCACGTCCAAACCTTTCTTCTCCGGACTTTCCGCCCAAAGAGCCGTACTTAATGCCAGCGACATTAAGAGTAATCCTGCTTTTTTCATCGTTTTTGTGTTCAAATGATTATTGTTTTAGCTTTTTCATCCACAAATATAAGTAATTTCCCTGATACGCGAAGGAGAAGGAAAGGAAAGGGCACAAAAAAAAGGCTCACCCGGCCGTATTGCCAAAGGTAATCCTCATTTCCTATCTCTCACCATTCCGTTTTGAACGGAGGTAAGAGATGACATCTAATTTATTTCTTACTTTAATTCTTTACTTAAAAAAGACGCGGTCTTTTAGTTCTTATCCGCATCTACACTCATTTCACTCATAAGGCGACGGATCTCAGCGTTTAATCGCTGACTCATGGCACCATTGCCAGCTGACTGGTAACGATCTGCTTGATAACGCAACATCGCTAAAGCACGAAGGCTTTTCTCATTTTCTCTCATCATCATAATCTTTTTGTTTTACGCTTCCCACGCTTGGAAAGCCAGTTAATAAATAATCCTAAAACGATCTTTCTTTCTTAATTCGTTACAAAGATAACCATTTTATCCGAAACAATGTTGTAGAACATAATAAAATATTTCATTTTTTCGATTATTTATGACTTGTGCAAATAAGTCTAAATACGCAGGGGATTACTCCACCGGCGTTAATTCACCTGTAACAGAGTCTATTACAAACCCTCTTACCGTTATATCCGACGGAATCAGCGGATGATTCCGAATTTGCTCCACGGTCTCGTGCACGGAAGCCTCGGAGGTCTCGAATCCCCGCAACCACGACTCGAAGTTTATACCGCAATATCGGATCATATCTATTCGTTCCTGCGGAATTCCCCGCTCTTTCATCTTTTCGATCATCTCGGAGCTATTCATGTGCTTGGCTCCGCAATCGGTATGCCCGATTATCATTACCTCTACAACCCCAAGCTCGTAAATCGCCACCATCAAGCTCCGGATAACGCTTCCGAAGGGGTGGGATATGATCGCCCCCGCGTTCTTTATAATTTTCACGTCTCCATTCTTGATGCCCAAGGAGGCGGGTAGCAACTCGGTCAGCCGGGTATCCATGCAAGACACGATGGCGATCTTCTTATCGGGATATTTATTCGTGATATACTTCTCATACCCCTTGTTCTTTACGAACTCACGATTATAGCTTACCAATTCATCAATCATAGCGTTTGTGATTTAGCGTTATTAAACTGTTTATTTATATAACATCGAAATGTCTTAAAGCGTTCATGACACCATCGTCATCTACGGAGTCGGTCACGTAATCCGCCGCCTCTTTCACCTCGTCGCCGGCGTTACCCATGGCTACCCCGATCCCGGCGTGGCGAAGCATGGCCATATCGTTGCCTCCATCGCCAAAAGCCATCGTCTCGTGGAGCGAGATCCCGTAATGCTCGATGATCTTATCGATCCCTACCGCCTTACTGCTCCCCCGCGGCACGACATCCGCAAATAGCGGGTTCCAGCGAGTAGCCTCGCAATGCGGCAAGACGGACATGATACGTTCTTCATGGCCGGGAGAGAAAAAGGCTATCAGCTGGTATACTTCCTTACCCCCGTTGCCACACAAAGGACGCAAGGGAGGATGAGGGAAGTCTAGCATGTCGTAAAGCTGTCGCACAGAATCATCCACGTAGTTCTGGTAAATCCCATCTTCCTCCACCAAGGCGCACGGGAACGCCTCCTCATTCTCTTGATAGCGGATCAACGCCTCTATATCCTCCGACGGGATATTATGTTTATAGATAACCTTATCTTTTCCGGCCAAGCAATATCCTCCGTTCAAGGTAACATAGCCATCGAACTCTTGCGTCCCGAGGTTATTGATAGATTGCAACTGGCGGCCGGTAGCGATGAAAACCTTGATTCCCTTTTCTCGCAACAGGTCCAAGGCCCGGACCGTGGAGTCCGGTAGCTTATGCGTCTTGAAACTTACCAACGTACCGTCAATGTCAAAAAATACTGCCTTAATCATACTTATACTACTCTTCTTTTCGTACAAAAGTAGGTAAAAAAAGCGGAACCTAGGCATAAAGTATTTATGATCATACTATCGGGAGCATAAAATAAATCGACAACCTCTTGTTGATAAACATTTGTTTACCTACCTTTGTAAGGTCAAGATCTTTTAGATGGATGATAACCAAAAAGAGCTAAAGGCTCTGATAGAACATGAAAAGAAAAATCTTCTGTTCTATTCTCTCTACTGGGATATTTTAGCGCAAAAAACCTCAGAAGGGGAACTTGAAAAGCAAATAGACCTGCATTTAGACAGGTTATTGTTGTTACTCAAGTTGAAAGGTTAACAGAAAGTACTCCTAAAGGAGTACTTTCTAAAAGATCTTTTCACTGGAACTTTTTAACAGAACAACATATGGCAAATTACGATCAACTCAATCAAGAACTGGAAACATTAAAAAGTAAATTCATGCTTCTGGATACAGATGAAGAGCGCAAGGCTTTCCGCTCTGAAGTAACAGCGTTTATCGACTCTAAAAGTGACGAAGAAAAACAGTTGGTCAACGAAGCGTTTATCGCAGGGGCAAATGATGCCTGCGCCAGAGCCGATAAGTTAATCGACAACGTTCTCAGAAACAAACTTGACGGTATATATGAATCGATCTCTTGGTCTTATATCGCACGTACTTATTTCAACAAAAGCAGGGCATGGTTGAGCCAACGTATAAACGGCTTAATGATCCATGGCAAAGAGGTACAATTCACGTATGAAGAAAAGCAGACGTTATTACAAGCGCTCCGCGATATTGGCAAAAAAATAGAACGTACGGCTCAAGTTATCGAGCAAACACTCTGAAGATCTTGACAAATTTACAGAGAGCAGAGACCCGGCCGACATCATGGTTCGCCGGGTTTTCTCATTAATCCAACCGCACTCAAATCGATATCCAAAAACAATTTGTACTTTTGTAGTCTGTTACCAACTAAATCTATCGTATGAGGAAACATTTTCTACTTTTCTTGCTTTGTCTAGCCACGAACGCCAGCCTGACGGCCCAAGAGACCCTTCGGGAGAATAACGGGGAACCTACACTCGTGGAACGATTATCGAACGGAGAGATCAAGATCAATAGCGCCGAGATGAACTTCCAGCTTTTCACCTCGGCCAACGCTGAGTTTGTCGGGAACGAGCTAGACGGTATGAACTTCAAGCTGAACCGTGTCCGGCTGGAGATCAAGGGGGATGTAGGCAAGTGGCTGGGGTATCATTACCGGCAGTCGTTCAACAAATACTCCGATCCCTATTCGCTCGACAACCTCTCCTCCTCGCTCGAGCTGGCTTACGTGAACCTAAAGGCACGGCATAATCTCAATTTCACGATCGGCAAGCAGTTCGTTAATTTCGGGGGATACGAGTATTACGTCAATTCCATCCGGGTACGAGAGTTTAGCGAGTTCAATAATTTACTGACCGCCTACCAAGCCGGAATCTCGGGCAACTGGCAAGTCAGCCCGGACCACGAGCTTTGTTTCCAGATCGTGAATAACCGCAACGGTAACGATGAGGACATCTACCCTACCGGACTTCCCGAGGGTACTGCCAAGGCCAAGATACCCTTCATGTACACGGTCAACTGGAATAGCTATTATCTGGACAAGACCTTGCAACTGCGTTATGCCACCGCCGTCGGACAGCAGACCCGCAAGCGCTACTCCTACTATTTCACCTGTGGCAATACCTATGAGAAAGGCCCGTTGCTAACATACCTCGACGTTATGTACACCCGCCAAGGGATCGACCAACATGGGGTCGTCAGCCGTCTGCCCGGCACGCCTCATACCGCCATGAACACCGAATACCTATCGATTATCGGCGACGTGGATTACCGTGTCCACCCCCAATGGAACGTTTACGTGAAAGGGGCGTACGAGACCGCCCGGGTGTATAAGAGCAACGGTGATTTCCGGAAAGGGATGTACCGCCGTTCGTGGAACGCGCAGAGTAGCGTGGAATTCTTCCCCTTCAAGCAACTCGACCTTTTCGTATTCGTCCTATACACCTACCGGGGCGTTATCCTAGAGAAAGCCGCCACGCGAATGGGAGCCATAGAGCCGGATACACACCGTATATCGCTGGGGCTGGTCTATTCGATCCCGGTCTTCTGACAAACCGCGCATACCCCATCCACCCCATAAAAAAAGCGGTGCCTTCCGTTTCCGGAGACACCGCCCTCATTCTATAATAAAAGACCTGTTATATTAAGCCTCTACATCCCAATTCTCGGCAGCCATACGTTTGTAGCTACGCAGACGCCATTTAGCGTTCTCCTCGGCGGCGGCAAACAACTCAGCGGCCTCAGCCGGATATTGTTTAGCTACGGAAGCGAAACGAACCTCACCCTTCAAGAAGTCTTGGAACTTGCTCCAATCCGGCTCCTTGCTATCCAAGGTGAACGGATTCTTGCCCTCTGCCTCCAAAGCCGGGTTGTAACGCCACAAGTGCCAGTAACCGCATGCTACGGCTTCTTTCTCCTCAGCTTGCGACTTACCCATACCCTTCTTCAAACCGTGGTTGATACAAGGAGCGTAAGCGATGATCAATGAAGGACCGTCATAAGCCTCGGCCTCGCGGATCGCCTTCAATGTCTGGGCTTGGTCGGCACCCATAGCGATCTGAGCCACATATACGTAACCGTAAGTAGTAGCCATCAAGCCAAGGTCTTTCTTACGTACCCTCTTACCGGAAGCGGCGAACTTAGCGATAGCGCCCACCGGAGTAGCCTTCGAGGACTGACCACCCGTGTTAGAGTAAACCTCCGTATCCAATACCAAGATATTTACGTTCTTGCCGGAAGCGATCACGTGATCCAAACCACCGTAACCGATATCGTAAGAAGCGCCGTCACCACCGATAATCCATTGAGAACGTTTTACCAAGAAGTGAGACAATTCCTTGACCTGAGCGCAAACCGGACAACCCTCCTTGATGCCTTGCTCAACGAATGCCATGATTTGCGGAGCCAATTCCTTCGTCTTCTCGGCGTCGTTCTGGTTAGCGATCCAAGCGGCGGCTATTTCCTTGGCCTCAGCCGGAGCATGCTCGCCCACGGTGATCTGTTGCAACAAGCCTTCCAAACGTTTACGCATCTTCTCGTTCGCCAATTCCATACCCAAGCCGAACTCGCAGAAGTCCTCGAACAAAGAGTTTGCCCAAGCAGGACCTTGACCCTTCTCGTTCGTTGTATAAGGAGTGGAAGGAACAGAACCGGAGTAGATAGAAGAACATCCGGTAGCGTTAGCCACCATCTCGCGGTCGCCGAACAACTGGGTGATCAACTTCACGTACGGAGTCTCGCCACAACCGGAGCAAGCGCCTGAGAATTCAAACAACGGAGTAGCGAACTGTGAGTTCTTCACGTTAGACTTGATGTCTACCAAGTTTTGCTTAGAAGAAACGTTAGCCACGCAGTAGTTCCAGTTATCGGCCTCAGCCAACTGGCCTTCCAGCGGAACCATAGACAAAGCCTTGTTGCCCTTGAATCCCGGACAGATATCGGCGCAGTTACCGCAACCCAGACAGTCGAGAACGTCTACCTGCATACGGAACTTCATACCCTTCATAGCGGCCGGAGCCTTCACGTCCAACATAGCGAAGCTAGCGCCCTTCTGCTCCTCATCGTTCAATACGAACGGACGGATAGAAGCGTGAGGACAAACGTAAGCACATTGGTTACACTGGATACAGTTCGCCTCATTCCAAACCGGAACGAAAGCGGCCACGCCACGTTTCTCGTATTTAGCGGTTCCTTGCGCCCAAGTACCATCCTCGATGCCCTTGAACGCGGAAACCTTCAATAAGTCGCCATCCTGAGCGTTGATCGGACGAACTACCTCGTTGATGAAAGCGGGATCGTTGTTTACGACAGCCTCATCATCCGGAAGGTTAGCCCAAGCGGGATCAACCGTCAATTGGTTGTACTCGCCACCACGGTCTACAGCCGCGTAGTTCTTGTTAACCACGTCCTCGCCCTTCTTACCGTAAGACTTAACGATGAATTTCTTCATCTGCTCGATAGCCAAGTCTACAGGGATAACACCCGTGATACGGAAGAAAGCGGACTGGAGGATCGTATTGGTACGGTTACCTAAACCGATCTCCAAGGCGATCTGTGTAGCGTTGATATAATATACAGTGATATTCTTCTGAGCGAAGTAACGTTTTACCTTATTAGGCAAGTGCTTAGCCAACTCCTCAGCGCCCCAAACGGTATTCAACAAGAAGGTACCGTTCTCACGCAAACCACGAGTCACGTCGTACATGCGCAAATAAGCCTGAACGTGGCAAGCCACGAAGTTCGGGGTATTCACCAAATAAGTAGAACGGATCGGATGATCACCGAAACGCAGGTGAGAACAAGTGAAACCACCGGATTTCTTAGAGTCGTAAGAGAAATAAGCCTGACAGTATTTATCCGTGTTATCACCGATAATCTTCACCGAGTTCTTGTTAGCGCCTACCGTACCGTCGGCACCCAAACCGTAGAACTTAGCCTCGAACATACCCTCACCGCCCAAGGCGATCTCTTCCTTCTGAGGCAGAGAAGTGAAAGTAACGTCATCCACGATACCGATCGTGAACTGGTTCTTCGGCATCGGCAACGCCAAGTTCTCGAATACGGACAGGATCTGAGCCGGAGTCGTATCCTTAGAACCCAGACCATAACGGCCACCTACGATCACCGGAGCATCCTCCTGACCATAGAAGCAGTCTTTTACGTCCAGATACAACGGCTCACCGTTAGCACCCGGCTCTTTCGTGCGATCCAATACGGCGATACGCTTAGCGGTCTTAGGCACGGCAGCCAAGAAATGCTTAGCGGAGAACGGACGATACAAGTGAACGGATACCAAACCTACCTTCTCGCCCTTAGCGATCAAGTGATCGATAGCCTCACGAGCGGCCTCCGTAACAGAACCCATGGCGATGATCACACGCTCAGCGTCCTCAGCTCCGTAATAATCGAACAAACCGTATTTACGGCCTGTGATCTTGGAAACCTCGTTCATATATTCTTCTACGATAGCGGGAACTGCCTCGTAGTACGTGTTGGAAGATTCTCTGTGTTGGAAGAAATGATCCGGGTTCTCGGCCATACCACGAGCGACCGGTCTCTCCGGATTCAAGGCGCGGGCACGGAACTCGGCCAAAGCTTTTTGGTCGATAAGCGGAGCCAAGTCCTCATTCTCCAAAGCCTCGATCTTCTGGATCTCGTGAGAGGTACGGAAACCGTCGAAGAAGTTCACGAACGGCACACGAGACTTGATCGTAGCCAAGTGAGCGACACCGGCTAAGTCCATAACCTCCTGTACGGAACCCTCAGCCAACATAGCGAAACCTGTCTGACGAGCAGACATCACGTCTTGATGGTCACCAAAGATACACAACGCATGAGAAGCCAATGTACGAGCGGATACGTGGAAAACGCAAGGAAGCAATTCACCGGCGATCTTGTACATATTAGGGATCATAAGCAACAAACCTTGAGAAGCAGTGTAGGTTGTTGTCAAGGCACCCGCTTGCAATGAACCGTGAACAGCACCTGCGGCACCACCCTCTGATTGCATTTCCTGTACCATTACAGTCTCGCCGAAAATATTCTTACGTCCGGCTGCAGCCCATTCATCTACATATTCAGCCATTGTAGACGACGGAGTGATGGGGTAAATCGCGGCTACCTCGCTGAACATATACGAGATATGAGCAGCGGCCTGATTACCATCACAGGTTAAAAATTTCTTCTGTTTTGTCATAGACCTATAAAACTATTAGTATTAAAAAAGATTCTTACTTAATATAGAAAACCGAACAACCAAAGCGGGATCATGTTCCCCTCCCCGATCTCGGTCTTATCGACAGCATAGTACATATCCGGATTGTTCTTCACTTTCATGTTTTCCTCGATCCGGAAATTATACATCGTATTCACCAGAAAGTGGGCGTTCTTGATTCCTTCATTCAGCTTATTGTCTTTCAATAGTTGGTTATAAAAGAACGACTCACGCACCGCCCCGGCATTTACCTCCATCGGACGGATGGGGTACATCAGGTTCGAGTTATACATATATACCTTGGAGGGTTTCTTCGGAAAGGATTCGCCCACCGGATACAGCATATTCATCAAACGGGCATCTGTCAAATACTTGATATAGTTCATCACGGTGGCCCGGGATGTCTCGATATCCTTGCTCAACTGACTCACGTTTGGGGTACAAGGAGCGCTCGTAGCCAATAAGTAGAGTAGTTTGCGTAGCTTTGGCAGGTAGCTTTGTTCGATTTGTTTTATGTATAACACGTCCACCTCTAGCATCATGTTCATGGTCTTCAGCAGGTTCTCGGAGAAGTTGCGCTTTTCCAAGAAGAACGGATAAAAACCATGATGTAGATAATCTTGGAAATAAGCCATCGGCCTTACGACCGAGCAAATACGTTTGGCGATTTCCTGATGATTCTCTAATACCTCATCGAACGTGTACGCAGGAAACTGGTTCCCCGACATCAAGTTCAAGAACTCACGGAACGAGAACCCCCTAAGGTTATACGATACCACCTTGCCGGACAGGTCCGGATTCTCCTCTTTCAGACGCATTACCGACGAACCGGAGAAAACGATCTTCAAGTCCTCGAAATTATCATAGCAATACCGCAACTCTCTCGACCAGTTGGAATACTTAAATACTTGGTCTATCAACAACACCTTTCCGCCTTTAGCCCGAAACTCGGCGGCGAAATCAACGAGTGTACGCTCCGTAAAATAGAAATGATTTAAATTAATGTATAAGCATTCCTTATTATCGGCACCAAAATATTCACGGGCATAGTCTAACAAGAAAGTGGTCTTTCCGACTCCTCGCGAACCTTTAATACCGATCAACCGATCCTCCCAATTGATCTCATCCATCAATCCCCTTCGTACCGGAGAATACAGATGCTCTACCAGATATTTATGTGTTTTAAAGAATGCTTCCACCTACATAATTGGTAATTGAAAATTTGGAATTACCGATGCAAAGATAAACATCTTTTCTCATTTGCAATGCGGAGATTGCAATTTTATTGCAAAAAGTAAAGTTCAAACTAACAATTGCCTATCAACGTATTCTGTCTCGTAAAGACGGAGCGCACTCCAGTCCTTACGAAACAAAAGATATTATTCAATGATCGAGATCCATCCGTAAGTATCCGGCTCGTCACCATACTGGATGGCACGTAGCTTATGATATAGTTTCTCGCAAACAGGACCCGGTTTGCCGTCTTTGGCGATAACAAAAGATTTGTTCTCATCCAAATCGTCGATTTGTGAGATCGGGGCGATAACCGCGGCGGTACCACACTCGGCAGCCTCGTCGAACGTAGCGATCTCCTCGAAAGGAACCGGACGACGCTCTACCGTCAAGCCCATATCCTCGGCCAATTGCTGCAAGCTCTTGTTCGTGATCGAGGGCAAGATCGAGTGGGATTGCGGAGTGATATAGCTATTGCCACGGATTCCGAAGAAGTTAGCCGGACCGCACTCATCCAGATATTTCTTTTCTTTCGGATCCAGATACAATACGGCGGCGTATCCCTTGGAATGAGCGATCTCGCCAGCTACCAAGCTAGCGGCATAGTTACCACCGACCTTGATCGTACCTGTCCCGTTAGGAGCCGCACGGTCATACTCACGAAGCACGCACACCTTCGAGGGCTGGAATCCACCCTTGAAATACGGACCTACCGGAGTGACAAATATCATAAACATATATTCGGGAGCCGGCTTCACACCCACCTGAGCGCCCAAGCCGATCATCAACGGACGAATATATAAAGCGGCACCGCTCTCATAAGGAGGAACAAAACGCTCGTTCAATTTCACGACCTTACGTACAGCTTCCTCGAACATCTCTACAGGCAACTCAGCCATCTTGATACCCCGGCTGGAAGATTGCATACGTTTAGCGTTCTCATCCATACGGAATACACGGATCTTACCGTCTTTTCCACGGAAGGCCTTCAAACCCTCGAAAGACTCTTGTCCGTAATGCAAGCAAGTAGCGGCCATGTGAATATTGATAATCTCGGATGAAGAAACTTCCAACTCACCCCATTTGCCGTCACGATAGTAGCATCTTACATTGTAGTCTGTCTTGATATAACCAAATCCCAGCTCAGACCAATTTAAATTTTCCATATCTATACAATTTGCTGTAATTAGTTTAAAATTAACAAATTACACTGTTAATAATATCGCTCAAAAGCAAAAACGCCCATAGCCGTCGCTATGGGAGATTTTGTGTACCGCAAATATACGCTAATTTATATATAGTTCGGCCTATAAACTAAAAAAAGCAAACGGAAGGCCACGGCTTTTTCATTTAACATTTCGTTAAAGTGGGGTTTCTTGTAAATTTTAACATGCGCTTTTGTTTTCGGTGGAAGGATTCCGGAAAACACGTACGACCTTTCCGGAAAACACGTACGACTTTTTCCAAAAACATGTACGTGTTTTCGCAGAAAGATTATCCTGTTTTTTTTAAACACTGATTATCAGATTCTTATACACAAATTTCTCTCGTAAACTTATTGTGCGGAATTTCACTTGAGATTCATGCATTCCGGCCTGCCGAAACGGATGGGTAAATGAAAGAGCCGTGGCATGGATATATACAAATAGCGGATTAAAATCTATGTTACCAAGATTTTTGCTACATTCGCGTCAAAAATAATTAAAATATGAAAGTCATTGATCTGATAAGGGATAGTAAGAGTACCGCTTTTTCTTTCGAGATATTACCGCCGCTGAAAGGTAACAGTATCCAGAAGGTGTATAATGTAATTGACAAGTTGAAGGAATTCGACCCTAAATACATAAATATCACCTCCCACCATAGCGAGTTCGTCTATAAAACCTTACCAGACGGAAGTTTCCAGAAAGTAAACATCCGTAAACGTCCGGGCTCCGTAGCGATCGCTTCGGCTATCCAGAATAAATACGGTATTCCCGCCGTACCCCATATTATATGTAAAGGCTTTACGAAAGACGAGACAGAATACGCTTTGATCGATTTGAACTTCCTTGGCGTAAACAACCTCTTAATATTAAGGGGAGATATAAAGACCTTAGAGGCCTCCCAGCAAAACCCGGAGTTATACCACGATCATGCGACTGATTTGCAGCAGCAGGTAAATCATTTCAACGAAGGTATCGCGTTAGACGGTTCCAAGATAGACGGTATAGAGACTCCCTTCTCGTACGGCATGGCTTGCTATCCGGAGAAGCACGAGGAAGCGCCCAATATGGAATCTGATATCTATTACTTAAAGGAGAAAGTAAAAAATGGCGCTGAATATCTGGTAACCCAAATGTTCTTCGATAATGAAAAATATTATGCGTTCGTGGATCGTTGCCGTGCGGAAGGCATCACGGTTCCCATCATCCCCGGTATCAAACCGATCGTTTTCAAGAACCAATTAACGGTTCTTCCGAAGATATTCCGTGCGGATATCCCGGAGCCTTTCGCAACAGAATTACGTAAATGTAAAGATGATGCGGAAGCGAAAGAGGTGGGTGTGGAATGGTGTATACAGCAGTGCAAGGATCTGATCGTTCATGGTGTACCGAGCTTACATTTCTACACAATGATGGCCTCGGATAGCGTTTACAAAATAGCGAAAGAAATTTATTGAAATACAATAGGGGTTTTTGTACGCTGAGTTGTCTAATAGAAGTACACGATTGAACAATCATGTACTAAGTATGGTTATTTTTAAAATTCTAAGGTAATGAAATACATATTCTTTATTGGACTTGACTTGGTATTGTATCCGTTCTTAGTTTTACTCTACATATGTCAATTGATATTTACAAAACCTCGCGCTTTTTGATATCTGAATACTTTTCCGTAACTTCGTTCATTATTCTATAGAAAAGGAAATATCTCATGTATTTTAAAGATATCATCGGGCAAGAGGAAGTGAAGGAACGGTTGAGACAATCGGCTCGGACGGGGATCGTACCCCATGCACAGTTATTCACAGAGCAAGGGGGAGCCGGGGCGTTTCCGCTGGCTTTGGCTTACGCCCGTTATCTGAATTGTACGAACCGGACGGACACGGACGCTTGCGGACGTTGCCCGTCATGCCTCAAATATGACGAATTGGCACATCCCGATTTACATTTTGTATTCCCGATCGTAGCCAAGAAAGAGAAAAAGAAAGAGGTCTGCGATGATTATCTCAGTGAATGGCGTGGGTTCCTCAAAGAACATCCCTATTTCAATATGGATGAATGGCTGGATTATATCGAGGCCGGAAACTCACAAGCCATCATCTATTCCAAGGAAAGCGATGAGATTATCCATAAACTGAGCCTAAAGATTTATGAGGCGGAATATCGTATCTTGATGGTTTGGTTGCCGGAGAAACTGCATCCTACTTGTGCCAATAAGCTTCTGAAAATCATAGAGGAGCCTCCTATGAGAACGGTTATCCTTATGGTATCCGAGACTCCGGATCTTATCCTCGGGACCATCCAATCCCGTGCGCAACGCATCCACATCCGTCCCATTGAGACCGATGCAATCATGAATGCCATGGTATCCCGTTTCGGGCTTTCGCCCGACGACGCTAAACACGTCGCTCACCTCTCCTCCGGAAGTTTTATCAAGGCGATGGAGGCGATTAGCTTGGGCGAGGAAAATAAATTCTTTCTGGAGCAATTCAAGGCCATGATGCGAAACTCATGGGCACGAAACGTAAAAGGCATGAAAGCGATGGCAGACGTCATGGCAGGGATCGGACGGGAGCGACAGAAAAACTTCCTCTCCTATTGCCAGCATTTGATCCGGGAGAACTTCATGTACCGGTTCCAATCACCCGAACTTAATTATATGAATCTAGACGAGGCAAGCTTCTCAGTTAAGTTCTCACCTTTCGTGAACGAACGAAACGTGATCGATTTGATGGAAGAATTGGCGAAAGCGGAACGCCATATCACACAGAACGTGAATGCCAAGATGGTCTTTTTTGATTTATCCTTACGAATTACCGTACTAATCAAAAGATAAGTCTTCAGATTTTCTTGTTACGCCAATTTCCTTTCCACAGATAGAAGAAAGAAGAAAGGATCATGATATTATATACATACTCCGTAGTCCAGCAAACCGCCACGTCCGCACGCAACCATACAGCGACATACAATATATATAATACGTACACGAATATGCTAGCCATATCGATTTCCAGCGCACGTCGGGTATTGCCTGTTCCCGATACGCTAAAGAAATAAATAAAACCGGGAACGGCAAAGAGATAAGAGGACAGCATCACCCACAGCGAGGGGATCGAGCTAGCGATCAAATCCGGGTTATCCGTATAAATACGCAATACGGTAGACGGGAACATCGCAATCAAGATACCGATCGGTAGCACGAACGCATAGCATAGCCCGATCATCCTCCGGCTAAGCGGAAGTACCCGGTCCGACTCCCCGGCACCGATCAAGTTACTAACCAGCGAGCTGTTCGTGGAGGCGAAAGCATTCACGAACATAAACAGGAACGAGGAGATACTACGTACCACATTCGTAATCGCCAACGGCCGCTCACCCAGATGCTCCATAGCGATAAAGAAGATAAACCATCCCCCAAAAGCGATCCCATGCTGGATCATCACCCAGATAGAGACACTCAGTATTTGTCCCAGCATCCTAAAATCCACTCTCGTAAAACGGAACAGACCATATTTTTTATAATCTATCTTCTTCCAAGTATAAATCACGAAGAACAATACGGAAACAGCTTCCGAGATCGAGGAAGCGATAGCGGCACCCGCTATCCCCAAAGCGGGGAACCCGAACTTACCGAATATCAAGATATAGTTCAAGACCACGTTGGTAAGCACCATCACCACCGAATTGGCCGTCAAGATCTTCGTATTCGTCGTACTCACGTAAAACGCACGGAACATCACCGCTATAAAAGAGAAGAAGAACCCGTACACCCGCCAGTCCAGATAGCTCATCGTCGCTCGATACACCTCTTCCGAACCGATCATCCGGTGGAGCAGATGGGGCGTAAGCAGATTAGAGGCCGTAAACAACACCGCCGCCAGCAAAAAAAGGAATAGCCCGCCTTGCGTGAAAACCTCGCCGATCCGTTTATACTCCCCCTCACCGTTACGACGTGCCATCAGCACCTGAGCGCCTACACTGAAACCAAAGCCCAGCATATAAATCACAAGATAATAGACTCCTGCCAAGGCGGAGGCACCTAGCTCGACCTCGCCGACACGTCCCAGATAAGCGGTATCCGTCAATCCGATCATATGCTCCATGAGCAAGCTGATTAATACCGGATACGTGATCTTTAGAATTTGTTTGTTCGTATATCGCATGATGAATCTTAAATAAAAGGGAGGCAAAGGTAGTAATAAGATGCCAGTCACACAATATTACCCCATGCGATCCGTTTCTTATCATATTACATTATTATACGAAGAGATATGGTTACAAAACTCATCATGGCCTGTATTTTGTCCGCTACGCTATTGAGCTGCAACGGGCAAAACACAAATACGATCAACTACGCTACCGTCGAACCCCTGCATATCAATCGTTTTGACAAGGATTTATTCCGGCTGATCGATACGGAAGATACCACCTTGCAACCCGAACTAATCAAACAATACCCGGAAATGCTGGATATCATCGGGAAAGGCATATTAAACCTGCAAACCATCGAGACTCCCGGCTTCTTCGAGAAAATGCGGAATTATTACTCGGAGCCTACCTTGAAAGGCTTGTATCGTGACGCTATCACCCAATATGATTCCGTGGAGGATATCGAGAAATCCTTGGGATACGGATTCGCCTATCTAAAGGAGAATTTCCCCTCGATGCAGATCCCTGCTATCTATATGCATGTATCCGGTTTCAACCAGAACGTATTGGTAGGCGATAGCCTGCTTTCCCTTTCCATCGATAAGTACATGGGAAAGGACTATCCCTTGTATCAAGATTTCTTCTATGACTCCCAGAAATTGAAAATGCAACGTGGACTCGTAGTCCCGGATTATCTGGCGGGGTGGCTCATGTCCGAATATCCTTTCGCGGGAAAAGAGAACGTATTGCTGGACCGGATGATTTACGAGGGAAAAATCAAATACCTGCTCTCGCAAGCCCTAGGCGTTCCCGATGCCGCCGAGCTAATGGGATACACCGAACAGGCCTACAACTGGTGCAAGGACAACGAAGGAACAATCTGGAAAGCAATCATCGAGCGCAAGCATCTTTATACCCCGGATCAACTGACAACTTCCCAGTATTTCGAGGATACCCCGGCCATTTTCCCCGAGAACGACGCTCCCGGGAATATCGGGACTTGGATAGGCTGGCAGATCATCAACCAGTACATGAAGGAGACGGGATCTACCCCGGAGGCGTTGATGCAAAACAACGACGCCCAAGAAATCCTAACCGCCTCAAAGTACAAACCCCTATAAACAGGAAAACCGCCCTATTCTCACGAACAAGACGGATAACCTAATCTAACTTAATTCTAATACCATGAAAAACACTATATCTTAATAACAAGGCTTTTTAAAAAAGGTTCAATGGAATGAGATTTTAAACCTCTTATTTACCTTGGTTGTTGTAACAGGAAACGAAAACAAGGTGAGTCCGATGGATAATGATCTCTTAGATATAACAAAATTGAGGCGCTGGCGGATCTGGAAATTGAAACTTATTGACGCCAGACTTTATTTTGTAAGCATTTTCGTGGGATTGCTGACCGGGTTGGTAGCGGTACCTTATCACTATCTGCTCCAGCAGTTATTCAATAGCCGGAAACTTTTTTTCGACGGTCATTACCCTTGGTATTTCCATGTCTTGTTCTTCTTCACGCTATGGGGTATATTGCTTTGCGTGAATTGGATGGTCAAGAAGATGCCGCTGATTACCGGTGGGGGCATTCCCCAGACACGGGCGGTTATCAATGGCAGGATCACTTATAAAAACCCGTTGACACAATTAATCGCCAAGTTCACGGGAGGGATATTAGCGATCAGCGCCGGCCTGTCCCTTGGTCGTGAGGGACCGTGCGTACAGATCGGATCTTACGTGGGGAATATCATTTCCAAATGGGGACACGTATTGGCTGGAGAGCGCAAGCAACTTTTGGCTGCCGGCGCAGGTGCCGGATTGGCCGCCGCTTTCGCCGCTCCCCTCGCTTCCTCACTTTTGGTGATCGAGTCCATCGAACGGTTCGACGCTCCCAAGACCGCCATTACCACCTTGCTGGCAGGGGTCGTGGCGGGAGGCGTAGCGAGCTTGATTTTCCCCTTCAACCCCTACTCGCAGATTAGCGCAATTGCCCCGCAGGCTACTTTTATAGATCAACTGAAGTTGTTCTTATTTCTGGCCGTGGTTATTTCCGTCTTCGGGAAAATTTACTCGATGTTTACCCTTTGGTGCAAGGATTTCTTTACCAGACTGAAGCATCCTCCTTATATGAAGATGTTGTACCTGCTTATCATAGCGTATACGATCTCATTGACGGAGATCGACTTGACAGGAGGAGGCGAGCAATTCCTTATCATGCAAGCGATGCATGGATATCACCCCGTTTTATGGATAGCGGCGATGATGCTCATCCACTTGATATTCACGTCTCTCTCTTTCTCCTCCGGACTGCCGGGAGGGAATTTCATCCCTACACTAGTTACCGGGGGATTGTTCGGGCAGATCATCGCCTTATTATTGGTGAAGTATGGTTTCATTGAAACGGAGAGCATCAGCTATATCATGTTAATCAGCATGGTAGGTTTCTTGGTGGCGGTAGTCCGGACACCGCTGACGGGTATCGTCTTGATTACGGAGATAACCGGGCATCTGGATGTATTCTACCCCTCTATCATTGTCGGCGGGCTTACGTATTACTTCACGGAAATGCTACAGATAAAACCTTTTAACGTGGTTCTCTACGACGAGATGATCTCGACTCCAGCCTTCCGTACCGAAGGGCGTTCCAGCCTGTTCGTAGAGATCATGACAGGTGCCTATTTCGACGGGAAGGAGGTAGATCACCTCACCCTCCCCCAACGTTGTATCATCAAGACTATTCACCGGGATCGCAAGGACTTGGCTCCCGCCGGACAGACTCTTATCCCCGGTGATCAAGTAGAGATCGAGATCGATTCGCAGGATATCGAGAAGCTGTATGAGCCGCTGATTAGCATGGCGAACATCTATTAATCGCAGACCTGCCAATCGCCTCGAAAAGAAATGCCACACCAAGAATCCCCCGGTGTGGCACATCAACAAAACGCTACATTATCAGAAGTTATATTGAGCGGAAACATTAAGTCGGTTGGCGTGGCGGGTCATATCGTTGAAATCGGTACGCCAGCCTCTCAAATACTCGGCGCCGACTTGCAGATTAGCGTTCACGTTCCAGAAAATGTTGGCTACCAAGTATTGACCGTAGCGGTATTGATCCGACGGGGTAACCGGGTAATCATTCTCGCTGTATAAACGAGTCTGGCTATAGGTGCTGGAGACGAATACCTTCGGCGTGATATTATACTGCAAGCCAGCGTACCAACCCATCATCGGAAGCACTTGCATCTTGCCTTTGGCCTCGGGGTCCGGAACCAGATCCACGTCCAGATTACTGATATCATTCAAGAACTGGCTGATCCCCCGGCCGTAAGTAGCCTGACCGTAGAAGTTCAGCTTGCTCGTCACATTGAACGTAGAGGCGGCAAACACGCCCCATCCGGCCTTAGACTCGGCCCGTTGCGCCACCAAGTTCTCATACGTCATATTACGTACGATACCAGCTACACGGATATGGCTGCTCTTATTCCAAGCGTATTGGATATAGGCAGGGAAGTTCGGCATACGTTGGTTACTGATATTCACGCTTTGGTTCGTGATGCCATCCACCACTGGCATCTCGATACCTACACCCGCTTTCCATCCCTTACCGAAAGCACGCTCATAGCGTAACAGGGTGGCACGGCTGAAAACCTGTCCGGCAGGCCCCGCATAATCGATCGAGGGCGGAAGGGCGGCCAGATCCATGAAGGTACTATAATCGTAACCCATCGTGAAACCAAGGAAAGACACATAGGCGTTCTGGAGCTCGAAGACCTTGCTGCCTCCCCGGAAGTTACCCGCCGTATACACGACGAAATCCCCGAGGTGTTTGGTACGACCCACTAATTTCAAGAATATCGTACTGGTAGTAGCGTCCATCTGGAACTGGTTACGGACGTAGTTCTGCCCACCATTCGGGATCATGGACGGATAGAAATCGACATCATCCGAGATCCCGCCGAAATCATACTCCGCCGTAGCCTTCACGTAACCGCCGATACCCAAGGCGAAACGTCCCTTACGATCGGTCAATACGAAGCGGGGGGCTTTCGGGTCGTGGAAACGAGGGCTCTGCGTCTCATTCATTATCCTCACGATTTCATCACCTGCCTTGTCTTGGCTGACAAGGACTATCGAATTTGGTGCGTCATCCTCGATGACCACCTTTTGAGCCTTAGCGGGAGCCGATAAGAATCCCATACCTAGCAGTAATACTGCTCCTTGTACAAATAGTCTCATAAATGTGTTTTGTTTAGATTAATTACCTACCTTGAACAAGGCTATAAAGAAAAGGTTCTGATTTTAACAACCCTACGAGCACTTTTTCCACCCTATTGCCCGTTCAAAAAATATTCATATATTTGCGGAATATATTACTTGGGATGAGAAGATTTTTATTGTTCATACTCGCTGTTCTTTACCTCGGGGTTTCCTCCGGGTTTGCGCTGAATTACCATTATTGTATGGGTAAGTTGGCGGAGGTGAGCTTGCAGTATCTTGACACTTGCCCCAGTTGCGGTGAGGCGGGCACGTCCCATAAGTGCTGCTCTACCGAGACGGAATATGTTAAGTTATCCGTCGATCAGGATGTGGCGAATACGCTCGTGCAATTGTCCGCTCCTGTCGCTGTAGTTTTGTTGTTCGATCTACTCGACTCCTATAAGATCGCCGGGCGAGACGAGACAACACGTTCCAATCCCTTTATTAATCCACCCAAGGAGAATAGCGCTATCCCGTTATTCGTCCATCATTGTACTTTTTTGATTTAGCGTATAGGCTTCCTTTTTAAAAGGCGATTTACGTCTGTTTACGCACGAGTACCGGCGTAATCTATTGCGAGTACTGGAGTAATCCACCGCAAGTACTGGAGTAATCCATTGCAAATACTGGAGTAATCCATTGCGAGTACTGGCGTAAAGCATCACGAGTACTCATGTGATCGCTTGCCTTCAAAGACGAACAAATAAGCGTTCTCATATGTTTTCAAATCATAAAAGCTCATTCAAATGTTAAACAGAATCATTCGTTACTTCCTTGAGAACAGGGTGGTAACCTTACTTTTACTAGTGCTGATTATCGTATGGGGCATCTCCACGTCCCCCTTCAATTGGCACGGGGGGATCATTCCCCGGAATCCGATTCCGGTAGACGCCATCCCCGATATCGGCGATAACCAGCAGATCGTGGCCACGGAATGGATGGGCCGCTCGCCGAAGGATATACAGGACCAGATCACTTATCCGCTGACCACCTCTCTTTTAGGTATCCCGGGAGTGAAGACGATCCGTAGTTCCTCCATGTTCGGGATGTCCTTCATATACATTATCTTCGATGACGATATAGAGTTCTACTGGAGCCGTTCCCGTATATTGGAGAAGCTGAACTCCCTGCCTCCGGGAACCTTGCCGGAAGGCGTACAGCCTACCTTGGGACCGGACGCTACCGCCCTCGGGCAGATCTATTGGTATACGCTGGAAGGACGGGACCCCAAGACCGGTAAACCTACCGGAGGCTGGAACGCCGAGGAGTTGCGTACGATACAGGATTTCTACGTCAAGTACACCTTATCCTCCGCCGAGGGGGTATCCGAGGTTGCCTCGGCGGGCGGTTTCGTGAAGGAGTACCAGATCGAGTTGAACCCGGATGCCATGTACGCCTTCAACGTCTCCGTGATGGATATCATGAGCGCCATCAAGAAGAGCAACCTCGATATCGGCGCCGAGACGATGGAGATCAACAAGGTGGAGTACCTGATCCGGGGCTTGGGGTATATCAAGAATGTAAAAGATATAGAGAATGCCGTCATCACCGTTCGGGAAGGCGTACCGGTTCGCATATCGGACGTGGCGTTCGTGAATATCGGTCCCGGAACCCGACGGGGAGGGCTGGACAAGGAGGGTGTGGAGGCCGTGGGCGGAGTGGTAGTAGCCCGCTATGGCTCCAACCCCTTGGAGGTTATCAATAACGTAAAGGCGAAGATCAAGGAGATGGAGCCGGGATTGCCCCAAAAGGTACTGGCGGACGGGACGGTCTCCAAGGTAACCGTCGTGCCGTTCTACGACCGTACGGGGCTTATCAAGGAGACGATCGGGACGTTGGAGACCGCCCTCTCCCACGAAATATTGATCTGCGTGATCGTCATCATCGTGCTGGTGCTCAACCTAAGGGCCTCTATCGTTATCGCCAGTATGCTACCGATAGCGGTGCTCGCCACGTTCATCATCATGCGTTATACGGGGATAGCGGCGAATATCGTGGCTTTATCGGGTATAGCGATCGCCATTGGCGTGATGGTGGATGTAGGGGTCGTCTTCGTGGAAAGTATCATCCGTTACCGGGAGATGCCCGAGAACAGGCATATACAGGGGGGAAAGGCGTTTGTCAACCTTATTTATAAGGCGGTAAGCGAGGTGTCCGGGGCGATCAGTACGGCGATGATCACGACGATCGTCAGCTTCCTCCCCGTCTTCACCATGGAGGCGCAGGAAGGGAAGATGTTCTCGCCCTTGGCCTACACCAAGACGTATGCTTTGGCTTCCGCCTTCGTGCTGGGATTGATCTTGCTTCCTTCCCTATCGTATTGGTTGTTCTCGATAAAGATCCATTCAAGGCAGATACGGAAAATACTGAATTACCTGTTGATCGTGGCCGGAATCGCCTTACTTATTATCTATGGCAGTATTCCCGCTATCGGGCTAACGGCAGTCGGGTTGAATAATCTATTGTCCGGGTATTGGAAGAAGCCTCAGATGAGCACTTATATCAATATCGGTATCACCCTCTTTGTCTCGATCTATTACCTGTCCGAGGAATGGTTGCCGATGGGGCCGCAAAAAGGGATGCTCGCCAATATCCTGTTCGTGGCGGGTTGCGTAGCCATCATCCTAAGCATCCTGTGGCTGCTCGTTATTTATTATGAGAGGATATTGCGCTGGTGCTTGGATAACCGCTGGAAATTCATGTTGATTCCGGGAGCTACCATCGTATTCGGTTTCTGGATATGGAGAGGCATCGGACAGGAGTTTATGCCTAGCCTGAACGAAGGTTCTTTCCTACTGATGCCGACTAGCATGCCGCATTCCGGTATCGAGCAAAACCTTGATTATATAGAGGCGCTCGACAAACGGCTGGCCTCTATCCCCGAGGTGGAGACCGCCATCGGTAAATGGGGCCGTGTAAACTCCGCCCTCGATCCAGCACCGGTACAGATGTTCGAGAATACAATCAACTACCGTCCGGAATATATCCTGAATGAGGACGGGAAAAGGGAACGTTTCAAGGTAAACCGGCAAGGGGAGTATCTCCTAAAAGATGGAGGCGTATATAACCCCAAAGACGGTTTCCGGCTGATTCCCTCAGACAGCCTGATTCCAGACGCTAAAGGCGATTACTTCCGCCAATGGCGACCGGAGATCAAGAACACGAACGATATCTGGCAACAGATCGTGAACGTCACCCATCTTCCGGGATTGACTTCCGCCCCGAAGCTGCAGCCTATCGAGGCCCGTCTCGTCATGTTATCCACCGGTATGCGTGCCCCGATGGGTATCAAGGTGTATGGCCCGGATCTAGAGACGATCGAGAAAGCCGGAAAGGCGATCGAGAAGGCATTGAAAGAGGTACCCTCCGTTATCCCCTCTTCCGTATTTTACGACCGTGCGGTAGGCGCCCCTTATCTGGAGATCGAGCTGAACCGTGAGAATATGGCCCGTTACGGCGTAAACGTGGAGGACTTGCAAGAGATATTAAGTGCCGCTGTCGGTGGCATGGTACTGACCCGCACCGTGGAAGGCAGGGAACGTTTCCCGGTGCGCCTACGCTACGCTCGTGAGCTTCGAGATAATCCAGAGGCGCTAGGTATGATCCTCGTACCGACCGCCACTGGGGCGCAAGTCCCGCTTAAAGAGCTTGCCGATATCAACTATACCCGTGGAGCGCAGATGATCCAAAGCGAGAACACTTTCTTGGTAGGCTACGTCATCTTCGACAAACTGGCGGGGAAGGCGGAAGTGGATGTCGTGAAAGAGGCTTCCCGCATCCTTGAGCAACAGATAAAGGAGGGAGGGTTGAACCTTGATCCCGGCGTATCCTATAAGTTCGCCGGCAATTACGAGCAGCAGGAGCGTGCCACCAGCCGGCTGATGATCGTCGTTCCCCTCGCCTTGTTGATCGTCTTGCTGGTTCTATACTTTCAATTCAAGACGGTCACTGCCTCACTGATCCATTTCTCCGGGGTGTTCGTGGCCTTCGCCGGAGGTTTTATCTTGCTATGGCTTTACGGACAGGATTGGTTCATGAACTTCTCCATCGCCGGAGAGAATATGCGGGATCTTTTCCAGATGCACACGATCAATCTGAGCGTGGCAGTCTGGGTCGGTTTTATCGCCTTGTTCGGTGTGGCTACGGATGATGGGGTATTGATGGGAACCTACATCCATCATGTATTCCTCGAGCGAGACCCCCGCACCAAGCACGATATCCGGGAAGCGGTAGTAGCCGCCGGACTGAAACGGGTACGCCCAGCGGCCATGACTACAGCCACTACCCTGATCGCTTTACTCCCCGTACTTACCTCCACCGGTAAGGGGGCGGATATCATGGTACCGATGGCTATCCCTACGTTCGGAGGAATGCTGATCCAGAGTATGACCATGTTTGTCGTTCCCGTCCTGCAATGCTGGTGGCGGGAGAACGCTATAAAGAAAGAACAAAAGAATAAAATTCAAGAGGAGGTAACGACTTATGAGATATAAAAGAATCAGATCAATCATCATGGCAGGTGTACTGGGGATGCTAAACGTCCTTTTCGCTTACTCCCAGCCGGCCGATAGTTTAGGCTATTATCTGGAACTGGCAGCACGTAACAATCCGCAGATCAACGCCGACTTCTCCCTGTATAAGGCATCTTTGGAGAAAGTCCCGCAAGCCGGAGCCTATCCGGACCCGGAACTGGAGATCGGTTTCTTCCTGAAACCGATGGAGATCTTGTCCGGAAAGCAAATAGCGGATTTCACCTTGATGCAAATGTTCCCTTGGTTCGGTACCCGGAAGGCGGCCCGCAACGAGGCGACCGAGATGGCCCGGATGGCTTACGAACAATTCCGTAACAGTCGCAACAACCTGTATTACGAGGTGAAGAGTCAATGGTACCAGCTTTGCAATATCAGCGAGCAATATAAAAATACGCAGGCGAACCTTCGTCTGCTAGACCAGTTGGAACAGTTGGCATTGAACCGCTTCTCCGCTCCGTCGGCGAAGGCGGGCGGTTCCTCCGTCCTACCCTCCCCCGTATCTTCTGCTCCATCGACTCCTCCCGCCGTATCCGGTGGAGGTATGTCGGGTATGGGAGGTAGTAGCATGGGAAGCCCTACGGTACAAAGCACGGGAGCATCCGGTAGTACGATGTCCGGAATGTCCGGCGATAGCCCTATGGGTGGAGGCTCTATGGGAAGTGGCAACTCTATGGGCGGAATGTCGGACGTACTGCGAATCCAGATGGAGAAGGTAGAACTGGAGAATACGCTAGCCTCCTTGTTATCGCAACGGAAAACGGCCGAGGCTGCTTTTAATACGTTGCTCAATCAGTCGCTAGCTACCCCGATTTCCGTTCCCGACTCGTTGGAACGGCTTCCTCTCTCATGGAGTGAGTCGATGGCTCTCGACAGCGTCATCTCCAACAACCCCATGCTTACCATGCTGGAGGCGGAAGGAAACGCTTACCGGGCCAAGGCGGAGATGGACAAGAAAATGAGTTACCCCATGCTAGGTATCGGCCTCCAGTATTCCTTGATCGGGAAGAAACCGGAGGATATGTCTATGGGCTCTATGTCCGGTATGAACGGAAAGGATATGTTCATGCCCATGCTAAAGATCAGCCTTCCTATCTTCCGTAAGAAATATAACGCACAGCAACAGGAAAGCAAGCATTATTGGAAATCCAGCGAGTTGAAGTACGAGAACACGATGAACCAACTGCAAGCCGAGTATATCCGTATTACCCAGCAATTGGAAGATGCCGCACGGAAAATCGATTTGTACCAGAAACAATACGATCTATCGTTGGCCACCTACCAACTGATCGTCCGGGAATTCTCGACAGGAAGAACGACCTTGACCGACGTGATCCAAGTGGAGCGACAAATGTTGGACTATCACTTGAAGAAAAGCGAAGCGATAGCGGAATATAATACCCAAATCGCCGGAATCGAGAAATTAATATCCACCTCTGTAAACGAATAAGAAAATGAAAAATATAAATGAAACCGTAAAATCCAAGTACCTGATATATATCCTGTTCCTAGCGGGCGGCCTCTTGTTGGGCTGGCTTCTGTTCCATAACTCCGATACCGACAGCCATACGTCACAAGCGAGCGAGACCGGCACGGAAGTTCACGACCCTACGCATGGCCACGACCTCCAACAGAACGAGGCCGGCGAGTGGACTTGTTCCATGCATCCCCAAATTCGCCAAGACAAGCCGGGTAAATGCCCTATCTGCGCCATGGATTTGATCCCTGTACGTAAGAGCTCCTTCTCCGACAAGGCCATCGATCCCAACGCCATTCAGCTTTCGGAAGAAGCAGCAGCCTTAGCGGACGTACAAACCTCCAAGGTATCCCGCCAGAATCCGGTCAAGCAAGTCCGTTTATACGGCAAGATCGTACCGGACGAGCGTAGCCTGCAATCTCAAACAGCCCATGTAAGCGGACGCATCGAGAGCTTGAACGTTGATTTCACGGGTGAGACGGTGCGTGCCGGACAGACCCTCGCTACCCTCTACTCCCCAGAGCTTTTCACCGCCCAGCAAGAATTGTTGGAAGCGATCCGCATGGGACAATCTCAATTGATACAGGCCGCCCGTGAAAAACTATATTTATGGAAGATGACAGATGCCCAGATCGCCGCTATCGAGAAGTCCGGCTCTATCTCCCCGGTTGTAGAGATCAAGTCGAACACGAGCGGTATCGTCCTGTCCAAGCGGGTAAGCCAAGGTGATTATGTATCCCAAGGAGCTATCCTTTTCGACGTGGCGAACCTCACGAAGGTATGGGCCTTGTTCGACGCTTTCGAGGTGGATCTCCCTTTCCTTAGCAAAGGTGATCCGGTGGAATTTACCTTGCAAGCGCTACCCGGCAAGAAGTTCTCGGGTAAGATCTCTTTCATCGACCCGATCTTGAACACGACGACCCGTACCGCCAAGGTCCGTGTAGAGGTACCGAACGCCTCTTTGGAGCTCAAGCCCGAGATGTACGCCACGGCAAACGTAAACGCCCCGCTCCGCAACTATAAGAACGAGATCGTCGTACCGCAAACCGCTGTGCTCTGGACGGGTAAACGTGCTATCGTGTACGTAAAGCAACCGGATACGAATACCCCCGCTTTCTTGATGCGTGAAGTGGAGCTAGGCCCTTCCCTTGGTAACTCTTATGTTATCTTGAATGGCTTGCGAGAAGGTGAGGAAATCGTAACCAACGGAGTCTTCGCCATAGACGCCAGCGCACAGCTGGAGGGAAAAACTTCCATGATGAATAACGGCAACGAGCCCGCCAAGCCTATGATTGGGCATGAGGGGCATATGATGCATGCGCAAAGCGCCACGGGGGTAGCCTCCGAGCATGCCATGTTCGGTGTCAAAGGCTCTTGCGATATGTGCAAGGAACGTATCGAGAAAGCGGCCAAAGGAGTAAATGGTGTGTTATCCGCTCATTGGGACAAAGATACCCAGATGATCCATCTCCAGTACGATCCCCAAAAGACCTCCCCAAAAGCGATCAGCAAGGCGATCGCTAAAGTAGGCCATGACACGGATATGGATAAGGCGGATAAAGCCGTATATGATAAGCTACCGGCTTGTTGCCACTATAGATAAAGTATTGGACATTCGGGGGTGTGTCAAAAGTGTGAACATGGCACGCAGATAACGCTGATTGAGCAGATGACCACAGATTTATGATATGAAAATCAATATATTATCTGCGTAAATCTGCTAAATCTGCGTGCCATAATACCAACTTTTAACACACCCTCCTTATTAGTAAAGATTCCAACGGAAAGAAGCGACTGCTTTAGCGGGAACCTCATAGGTAAACGAACGTTCGCCACTATTTACCGTTATATTTTTAGTCCCGTCCGTATTATTTAGTAATACGAGCGCTTCCGTTCCATCTAAATTCTCGAAGGCGGAATACATAATCCCATCAGCCGTATACCCTTTAGAGCCGATCCGTACTGCCCCCGGTTTCACCACAGAGGATAAATGACCGATAATATAATAATGAGAATTCCGGGTAATCGTCTTATAATCCGAGCGATCGATATCCACGGCACCATAACAAGTCTGGCAACCACCCTCTCGGTTCGGTCCCCGCTCGTTGTCCAGCATCAAGTTCCATACGATAACTGCCTTACACCAGTTATTCACCGTACCCAAGGCCGTCTCCTCCATATCTTCCATCAAGCGTTTCTCTAAGTTACGTCCATCATTCCACATGCCGATAGAAGTTTCCGTAAATATTAATTCTTTATCGGGGAACTTGCCGTTTACGTTATTCAACTCCTCCCGGTCGCCCCCGTAATTATGGTAAGCGGCACCTGTCAGGAAAGAAGCGGCATTCTCATCCTCGTAGATTTTCATCGGATAGCCTTGCTGCTCCAACATATTATCGTAATTGTAATTATGGTCGAAAGCGTAGATCTTCGTCTTGAGGCCAGTCTCTTTCAGTTTAGGGCCTAGAGCGTCACGCACGAAAGAGAGTTGCTCCTCCCATCCCATAAATAAGGAAGCGGAATTTCCTCGGTTCAAAGGTTCGTTTTGGGGAGTTATCGCCTCGATAGGAATCCCCTCGGCCTCCATCGCCTGTATCCATTTCACGAAATAGGTAGCGTAATCTTGATAATAGGCGGGATTCAGCTGTCCGCTAGTCCACGACTCGAACGGACGTAAATCCTTTAAGTTATCCACCTTCATCCATCTTGGACAAGTCCAAGGCGATCCCAAGATTTTTATAGAAGGGCTGATCGCCAAGATCTCCTTCAAGATCGGTATCACATACTCCTTCTCCTCGCTCTGCAAGGCGAAATTCTCGACACCCTTCGTGTCACAACAAGTATACTCACTTAAAGAAAAGTCCGAACAGCCGATCGAGATACGGATATAGCTATACCCCATCCCCTCCGTATCAGAGAAAGTCTCTTTCAGGAAAGCTGTCCGATCCTCGGGAGCCATCCGCATCAAGTTATAGCAGGTAGAGCCTGTCACGGCGGCGCCAAAGCCATCCATCGTCTGATAGCGGACCGAAGGGTCTATCGTTATCACGGAAGGCGAGGCGGCTTGTTTGTCCCCCAAGGCGATCTCACTTCTCACGAAATCTTTCGCACGATCGTTTGTCGTGACATACACCGTTACATTGTCCGAGGTCTTCGCTCCAGAACATGCGTTCAAGCAAATCAAGACCATTAATAAAGAAAAGAGAACCATACGTATTAAATTAAATAGTTTATCGAATTACCGGGTTTCTGAACCTTTCAAGATCGCCTTCACGTGATTCTTTAAGATGTGGAAGGCAGGAGCGGCCATCGATCCATGATCATATCCGTCCAACTCATAGATATAAGTATTCTTATGTCCGGCCACTTTCATCATACGCCAAAAATAGGCGTTCTCCTCATAGCGGCCCAGCATCTCCATCTCCCGGTCGCCCGAGACGATAATCAATGGAGGAGCGTCAGGACGTACGTAAAACAAAGGGGCGAACTCGTCGATACTCGGTTGGGTATCTTTCATTCCCTTCGCCTGCCGATAAGCGAAATGGCTGATCGCATGACCGCTGAAAGGGATTAATGCGGCGATGGAATCAGCATCTATCCGGTACTTAGTCAACCACTTCTTATCCAGTCCGACCATATTTGTTAAATAACCTCCGGCGGAATGACCTGAGACAAAGATTTTACGCCTATCCCCACCATACTTCTCAATTTCGCTGAATGTCCAAGCGACAGCGGCGGCGGCATCATCGATACAATCGCTCAACGTGGCTTTGGGTAGCAGACGGTAATTTACGGCGATAACGGCTAATCCGCAGTTCTTCAATTCCTCCGGGATGAATTTGCTACCTCCCGACAAGCCGCCTCCGTGAAACCAGACTACCGTAGGGAAGTCTTTTGCGTTCTCGGGATAATAAAGATCCAATTTACAACGTTCCACCGCATATGGATTTTTCGATTGGGTATAAGAGATATCTCTGACTATTTTATAGTCTTGATCTTGCGCCGCAAGGATATTACAGATAAACAGACTAAATAGAAATAAATAGATTTTCTTCATGATATTAGATAATAGATTTAATACATCAAATTTAATATAAAAAAAGGAGTCACCCCTTACGGACTGACTCCTCTCCATCGGCTATCGCCTTGCTTCAAGACGGCGGCTACCTACTCTTCCACTGTTACGCAGTACCATCGGCGTGACGAGGCTTAACTTCTCTGTTCGGAATG